>Ga0181580_10001026_pt1 | contig 21853 bp, 14 predicted proteins | sample 071ome_23_FD_132413 | JGI IMG/M metagenome (GOLD analysis project Ga0181580, IMG submission 132413) | Coastal salt marsh microbial communities from the Groves Creek Marsh, Skidaway Island, Georgia - 071403BT metaG (megahit assembly) | ecosystem: Environmental > Aquatic > Marine > Intertidal... | reverse complement strand
TATGGGTTGTCTTCTGATGAACATTCAAACAAAATTGTTTTTAGAAAGTCCTATTTGAACTCTTTTAATCAATTTAAATTTGAAATAACTATACCGGGAAGAACCGATATGGAAGTAGGTAACATAATTAGTATTTTGTATCCTTCCCCTAAAGCTAAATTGGGTGATGAGACAGAATTAGATGATGTGTTTGATCCTTTGCTAACAGGTACATATATTGTATCTGCAATGCACCACGTAATTTCACAAGACAGACACTATATTAAAGCAGAAGTAATTAAAAATGGTTTAGCTAAAGATTTAGGTAAGAGAAAATGATTTCCCCAAAATTAAAATGGTGGATAGGCGTGGTAGAAGATAGAGCCGACCCAGAACAAATAGGAAGATACAGAGTAAGAGTATTAGGTTATCATACGGCCAATAGAGTAACCCTACCAACAGAGGATTTGCCTTGGGCGACCTGTGTTATGCCTGTGAACTCACCTGGTATTTCGGGTATAGGACAGAATCCTATGTTAGTCGAAGGAAGCACTGTTATTGGTTTCTTTGCTGACGGTGATGACGAACAGCAACCAATCATTGTAGGTTCTTACATGGGGTTTCCTATGGAGCGGGAAGAAAATCCTGAGATAGGTTTCAATGATCCTTTTCACACATATCCATTAAACGGTGAACAAGAAGGTCGTAATACACTGAACGAACCAGATACCTCTAGACTTGCTAGAGGAGCAAAGGCAGAAGAACACTATTCACTTTTAAATAAGCGTGGAACAAAAGTAAATGAAATACCAAGAGCTTTAGCATCTTCTGTTCCTTCTGTCAGTGAAGATCTTACAGGCGCCACATATGAAAGAGAAACCTGGGACGAACCACATCCACGTTTTGGTTCTACTGATGCAGGAACCTATACTACACCGGGTGAAGCACCTACATTTGAAGATGGCACAACATCTGTGTATCCTTATAATAACGTATGGGAAACAGAATCAGGGCACGTTTTTGAGGTAGATGATACTCCTGGTAATGGTAGAATTCATAACTATCACAACTCGGGTACCTTTGAAGAAATACAAGCTGATGGTAAAAAAGTTACTAAGATTGTCGGTGACGAATACGAAATTACATTAAAGAATAGAAAGGTATACATTGCAGGAAACTGTGATGTCACAATAGCCGGCAACGCTAAGATGTATGTTAAAGGTGATATGTACACCGAGGTTGACGGTAATCAGTTTAATACTATACGTGGTAATCGTGTTACTAAGATTGGCGGCAACGACCTAACAGAAGTATTGTCAGATTCAGCAACGCAAATAAACGGTAACAAAGCTGTTCGTGTTTCTAAAGATGATAGCGAAACTATTACAGGTGCTCAAACACATACTGTTGGCAAAACAAAGACTACTACAGTAACAGATAAAGTCGTAGAATCACACAATGCTTCAATGACGACCGTGGTTTCAGGGGCATATAATATAGTTTCTGTTGACAACTTATCATTAGGCACAGGTGCTAATCTTTCAATGGCTGCTGAAGAAGTATTAACAGCAACCGCAGGCGGTGAAAGTTTGATAAAATCAACAGGATCAATGACACTCGAATCTACAGGAAGCACTCAAGCATTTACTGCATCAGGTTCTCAAACGCTGGCCGCTTCTGTTACAAATATACAGCAGGATACAAATATTACAGGAACAAGCACAGCATCTGTAGATCATGTGTCAAAGAACATATCAGGTGTCGGCCATACACACAGAGAACAGGGTGATAATGCTGACGTAAGCGCACCGAAATAGGAGAATTTAAATGAGTTGCGGGCCAGCAGCAGGACTTAAAAAATTAGCAGACAAAGTAGACGGTCTTAACAATGAAATAGATAGCCTAGTCAGTAGCATTCAAAGTGGCGCTATAGGCGGAATTAAATCTGTTGTTGATGACGCTACTTCTCAAGTAAAAGATGCTGTAAAAGGCATGATACCTGAAATTGATTTGCCAAAGGTACCTGACAGTTTACAAAATGATGTTACTAAAATAGCAAAAACATTGATAACAGGAAAACTTGCTGCAGATCAAATACAAAACGAACTTAATAATTTAAAAGGCAAGTGGGGTAACATAGATTTTGGCGATATAGATTTAAATAATTTACCTAACTTGTTGCGCCATGGCTCTCTAGATATAGAAAACATATGTAAACTGATTCCTAATTTTGAAAAAGAAGGCGCTGATATTATTGTAAAAGGATTGCCCATCACATTTCCTGAGATTGATGCAGTAAATATAATACGTGGCGGAACTATACCTGAAGTACCAGAACCAAAAGTAGTAATAGATGTTGCCCGGGCAAAACGTGAGGCAGGAGAAAAATTCATAAATGTTGTAAAACCTAGGTTCGGTGGTTAATAAAGGATATAAATACACATATGGCCATAGAGAATACTATACAACCAGTAAATAAAGTAGCCAAGATATGGAAAGATCTTGACTTAAATTTTGCCCCCAATCAAAAAAGTGGTGTTGCTAAAAAGACTGACGGAAATGCTGTTAAACAGTCAATGCGAATATTAATACTCACTAACTTTTATGAGCGGCCTTTTTATCCGACTAAAGGCGGTAATGTAAGGGGAATGTTGTTTGAAAACATGACTCCTTTGGTGGCAAGTGCTATGCAAAAGGGAATGGAAAACTTAATTACGTCATATGAGCCCAGAGTAGAATTAGAATCAGTAGAAGTTATTCCTAATTACGATCAAAATTCATATGAAGTTACCATTAGGTATAGCATACTAAATGTAAATAAACCGGATAGTCTGTCACTAGAATTAAAAAGGTTAAGATAAAAGATGTCACAGTTAAATGTAACAGAATTAGATTTTGACGGTATAAAACAAAATCTTAAAGAGTATTTTCAAACTCAGTCTGACTTTACAGATTATGATTTTGAAGGGTCTGCTTTATCCGTTTTGTTAGATGCTCTTGCATACAATACACACTATAATGCCATACTTGCCCACATGATGGCAAACGAATCTTTTATTGATACTGCTATTAAAAGAAGCTCTGTTGTTTCTCTGGCCAAAAGTTTGGGTTATACTCCTAGATCTAGAAGGTCTGCAAACGCAACAATTAAGTTAACCATAACTCCTGACCCAAATTATTTGTCGTCAAACACATCAGTTACACTATCTAGAGACACAGCATTTGTTACCAACATTGATGGTACATCTTATAACTTTTATCCTAGTGAGGCTGTAAACGCCGGTGCAGAAACAGTAGATATTAACGGTGTTCCTACTACTCAATTTATTTTTCCAAATGTAGAAATAACAGAAGGAAAAAGAGTTACCAATAGTTTTATTATTTCAGCCAACAAAGAACTGAATCCTATTGTATTACCAAATGATAATATTGACACCACAACTCTCAGAGTAAGGGTCAAAGAAGCCACACACACAAATACTTTTACATCATATACATTATCCAATAGTTTATTGTCTCTTTCAAACACTTCTAAAATATATTACCTAGAAGAAAATACCGATGGCAAATATCAAATATATTTTGGAGACAACGTAATAGGAACAAAATTGTCAGCGGGAAATGTTGTTATTGTAGATTATCTAGTGTCACAGGGTGTTGAAGCAAACAACGCAAAATCATTTAGTTTAACTACTAAACTAACAGGGCAGAATGAAATTGTTACAGGACTTACTATTTACAACGGTGTAGATGCTAATGGTAATGCTATTGAGACCGGAGGCAGATCAACCGGCGGACAAAACAAAGAATCAATAGATAGTATCAGAATAAACGCTCCGAGAAATTATAGTACGCAACAGAGAGCAGTAACTTCTACAGATTATAAAAATTTAATATTAGCAAGTAATTCTAATATACAATCAGTTTCCGTTTGGGGAGGTGAAACAAACAATCCTCCTGAATATGGCAAAATTTTTATATCTTTAGATCCTATAGAGGGACAAACATTATCACAACAAGATAAAGACAACATTGTTAATGATATACTGATTCCTAAAGGATCAATTTCAATGATACCTGTTTTTGTAGATCCAGAATACACTTACATTGGTTTGAATGTTGGTGTTGTGTATAATCCTAATTTGACTTCTTCTTCTAGCACTGAAATAAAAGGAGCAGTATCTACTGCTATAGATGAACATTTTTCAGATGAACTTAGAGCATTAAATAAGAATTTTTATTATTCAAAGATTCACAATGCAATAAAAGAAGTTTCTGATTCAATAGTATCAGTATCCGTTACACCTTACCTACAAAAAAGACTATCAGTAACTAAATTTAATTTAGATGTAAATTACAGCTTTAGTTTCAATAGTAGAGTACAACCAAGAGAAATTCATTCTACTTGGTTTAATGCTGTTTTAGGTTCGGGTATTGTAAAAGTTAAATTACAAGATATTCCTGATGCGGGGGTTGTTCCGCCGGAATATAATGGATTTGGTAAAGTTTATCTTGTTGATAGTAGTAATAGGCAAAGAGCAGAAGTAGGAACAATAGATTATTCTACTGGTAAAGTAACAATACCTACAATTAAAGTAAACAGTTTATATTCAAATGAAACTGTAATTAGGGTTTCTACTAGACCACATGATGACTCTAAAGATATTTCTACTAGCGTTTTGACTAGAGTTGCTCCTGTATCTACTAGTGCAGTTTTCCCGGCTCCTTCAAAAAATACAATTTTGGATAAGAACGATACTGTCAGTAATGCTGCAACCGGAGCCAGAGAAGGTATTAAAATTACTGTAACTGTAGATAACCAGGGAATCTAATGGCACACACTGTCCCTAATAATTTAGGATATGTTGCATCCATAACCGTTACTGCTGGCGGCACCGGTTACGCTTCAAATCCTACAATTACTATAGATGCGCCCACACTTCCGGGTGGGGTACAAGCTACAGCAACTGCTACCGTTGTTAATGGTGTAATTACTAATATTAATGTACAAGAACCTGGAAGCGGTTATGATGTAAATTTAACCAGCATTGGTATTACTGTAGACGCTCCTGCAAATGGAGATACTGCAACAGCAACCGTTACCTTAGGTTATTATTACGGCACTTCTGAGCCTTACGATACAAAATATAAAAATCTTTCAAAATATTCTCTCCCTGAATTTATTAGATACGATTATGATACGTTTAAAACTTTTGTAGAAAATTATTTTGACTATATGGATACTACCGGAAATCCCGGTAATATTCTTTTTAACTCCAAATATTTTGATATAGATGATTTAACCGCTATTGAATTAAATAAGAAAGCTTTAGAAATAGCACAAGATTTTCCTCGTATTCTTGCAGTAGATCCTAAAATACTGTATAAACATATTAAAACTTTGTATGAAGCAAAGGGTTCTGAAAGAGCTATTAAGGCATATTTTAAACTAGTATATGATGAAGATGTCACAATAGAATATCCAACAACATATTTGCTAAGAACAAGTGATGGTACTTGGCGTCAAAGAAATTCAGTTAGAGCAATAGAAGGATATGACGGATATGAACCTACTAATTTAGATAGTAAAGAAATAGATATCTGTTATTATTCTACAGAAAACTTTTATTATACTACGCCATCGCAAGTATCAATTTTAACAGGTTCTTGGTCTAGCTCTATACTTTCTACTACTGTAACCGCTCCCGGTGCTGACGGAAATGCACTCAATGAAGTTTCTATAGGTCAAGAACTAAGAGATTCAAATGGATCCATAATTGGTACAGTAGTATCTATTACAGATGATGATAACATTGAATTAGATATTCCGGCTCTAATAACTGTAACAACAGCTACTATATCTGCTTATACACAGGTAGTAAGAGCATCAAATACAATCATAAAGAGAATTCCGGCAAAAATAGAAAATACTATTAAGATTGGTAATACTCAAGTATTAAATAATTTGGGTGCAGTAACTACACCACAGTCTTATGAATTATTTTTAGGAAATTTTTCAACAGCTATAACTAGTATACCTGGCCCAGGTGACGCGGCAACCGGTACCCTTACTATTGAGGATGGTGTTCTAAGCACTGTCATTCCACAAACAGCAACAGCAACCGATGCTGGAAGAGCAAGTGGATTATATTCGGTATCAACATTTACAACTTCAGGCTCAGGGTCCGGGGCAATTATTACAGTAGAGGTATCAGGTACTGGTCTAGCAACTATTCCTTTTGGAGGGTTATACAACAAAGGCAAAGACTTTGCTGTTAATGATACTATAACAATAGCATCAGCTGACATTGGCGGTGGCACCACTGATCTAGTTTTAGATGTGACTGCTATTAATGATGGTGTAATTAAATCTGTGACCATGACCAATACTGGTTCTGGATATATTGCTGCTCCTGCAGGCACAATTACTGACACGACTGGTACAGGAGCAGATATTGTTCCTTATGTTGAGAATGGAAAAGTATTGTCTTGTACTGTAAACAGAGGCGGTTCTGGTTATAGCAACAATGCAACCATTTCTTTTGACACAACTGGGTTAGAGACCTTTATCGTACTTAGAGATGAAGTACCTATAGAAGAAAACCAAAAAGCAGTTTTAAAAAGAATAGCAAAAAGTATTTCAGCTGCTGTTCCTAGAGGTGGTATAGCAACCATAGATTCTTTATCGGCCGCTGATGCGAGTAGAGCAGCCGGCACATATACAATAACTTCTTCTGATTGGACTTCAGATGGCACTGGCGCAAACGCAGAGTTTACTGTTACAATAGACGGAACAGGTGCGGCTGCTGTTACTATAGATACTGCCGGTAATGATTTTATTGTAGGTGAAACTATTACTATTGCAGATGCAGATCTTGGTGGCGGCGGAGCTGATGATGTTAGTTTTGCTGTAGCCACACACACCACAACAGATTGGGGATTTAAAGAAGGTCAATCATATAGAGTTAAGGAAGGTTCTACACAAGGAACTATTATTAGGGTACAGAATTTAAATAACAATAATGTACCCACATCATGGACCATTGTGTCTCCGGGTGAAGGTTGGTCTTCTGCTACTGTAGATAATACACTAACATCTAGTATAGGTGAAAAAGTAGATGTAACAATAACTACCGGTTATTATTACAATTATGTTGGAGAGTTTATAGGAACTCGCGGCCAGCTTTCTACAAAAAATGTTCTTAATGATAATAGAAGAAATCAAATTTATTCATACATCATCAGATCAGGGCTTTCACAAAACATTTGGAATGCTAATTTTAGAAAACATATGCACCCTGCAGGTAAAGAAGTATTTGGTGATATTGTATCTAAATCTGCTATTTCAACTAATATAAGATATACTGTACCTGAAGGTCTTAGCATTTACAAGTTTATTACTGAAGACTTCACACTTGCTAATGACATATTAACCATACAGTACGAAAAGGTCTTAGAAGATGCTGTTGTTGTGACAGAGGTATTAGGTTTTACATACTTTAAAGATCTTGAAGAGGAAGTAACAGCAGAAGAGGGGTGCAGTCCTTTATATGTGAATACTAATTATTGGTATGGATCATATGCAGGAACGTGTGATGTATATTTTGATGTTGTTAAATCCATAGAAGAACCTTTAACAGCATCAGAAACTTTTGTCCCGATTATGACTTGGACCAGAAGTTTTAATGAACCATTGACCGTAACGGAAAATGTTGATATAGTAAATGTAATACCCGGATTAACACTATCAGACAGTGTTTCAATATCCGAATATTTTGAATATTCTCGTGCTTTAGAAGATATTGTTTATACAGACGATTCTACTGATTTTACTATAGGTAGTAGTAAAAATATAAGCAATAATGTCAATAGCACTGAAGATTTAATTATAAATATACTGAAAGAATCAAATACAACAGAAACAACAACCACAACAGACGTTCTTGTTTCTGTTATAACATGGGTTAGAGATTTTTCTGATACTGCTACAACCTCTGATTCGGGTATAATAATAGCAGGTCAAGACTACGTAGACCCAACGTATTTAGCAACACCTAATGATTATATACAAGGTGCTACGTTGGCAACATTTTAAAATATAAATTAAATTTTGGAGAAAACAATGTTTAATAAAGACACAATGAAAGCGACAGGTATGGTGGATATTGTTATCCGCGATGCCGATGGTCGCATTAAAGATGAGCGCCATGTACCTAACTTGGTCGTTGATACTGGTTTAGAGTTTATCGCATCTCGCATGGAAGGCACTACTAATGCAGTAATGTCACACATGGAAGTTGGTGAAGGCAGCACTCCTGCAGCTTCTGGCAACACTGAACTTGAAACACCTTTTGGCACACCTGCTATTGTTGCATTAACATCAACAACAGTTACTAACAATGCTGTAGCATATGTTGCTACTTTTGGTGCTGGTACTGGTACTGGAGCACTTACAGAAGCAGGCATTTTCAATGCTTCTTCAGCCGGGGATATGCTTTGTCGTACTGTATTTTCAGTAATTAACAAAGGCGCTGCAGACAGCATGACAATCACCTGGACAATTACTATTTCTTAATAGGCAGATAGATGGCACTTCTTCTAACAAGATTGGGTAAAGTAGAATTAGCTCGTACTTATTTTAGAGATATAAAAAATAATCACGATCTATACTATTTTACCTTTGGTAAAACAGATGAGTGGGCGGATGAATCTAATCCAGATACTCCTGTGGATAGTACCAAAGATATTACCGCCTTTCGTAAAAACATGATGTTTATACAAAGGATAACAGGTACTAATGTATGCCATCTTGTTAGAAGAATCAATTGGACAGTCAATACAATTTACGATAGATATGATGATGTCTATTATTCAAGTCAAACAGCAAACGAAAAATCTTGGCAAACAGCCACACACCTAGGTGATGCTAACTTTTATGTAATGACTGTAGATTATAATATTTACAAATGCTTGGATAATAGAAATGAGTCCGGAATTGTAGTGCCTAGTACAGATCCACCTACTACAACAGGATTAGAAATTGAAATTACAGGTGATAATTATAAATGGAAATACATGGGTACTGTTTCAGAAGGAGACAGAACTAGATTCTTAGATGATAATTGGATACCTGTAAGAAAAGTAGCTGGCTCAGCTGACGATACTTTTGATGTGACAGGAGAAATTGATGACGTTACCGTTGTTGATGGTGGTTCCGGTTACAGTAGTGGACTGACAGTCGTTGTACAGGGTGACGGTTCGGGTGTAGCAGCAGCATCAGCTTCTTTGAATAGTAGTACAGGAGCAATAGAAACAGTAACGCTAACATCTTCACAAACAACAGAAGAAGGTTCTGGCCAAGGATATTCTTTTGCAATATTAACACTTTTGGACAACATTAGTCTTGCCGGAACTTGGAGTTATGACACTTCTAGCAACACACTGACAGGTGTCAACGGAGACGCTACAACAGCAACTTCTCCTACTACCGTGGGTAGAATAATAAAAGACGAAAACAGACAGGTTGTTGGTGTAGTAGCAAATGTGGTAGACGACAATACTATTGAATTAGTGGACAATGCTGTAGTTTCATATAGAGACCCTAATACAAATGCGTTGTTGACTAGTGTTACAGGTAAAATTCTTTCTTCAGACCACGGCGGTGATGACGCTGAATTGAAAGTAAACTTAGCAGACCCTGACAGTGTGCTGACTCTTGCACAAAAAGCTGTTGAGGACGAATCTTCTAATATTGCAGGACAAATTGATAGGATTGAAGTAATAGACGCCGGCAGTGGTTTTTCCCAGGGTGATACTTTAGTTAGTATTTCTGGAGACGGACAAGATGCTACGGCTGTTGCTGTTATTGATGCCAATGGTGGGGTAAGTAAAATTATAGTAAATAATCAAGGTACTGGGTATACATATGCTAATGTAACAGTTTACTCTAGTGCTGACCCCAATAATGCTGTATACGGCAGAGCTGTCATAGGTCCTATTTTAGGACACGGAAACAATATGGTAAGAGAATTGTTTTCAACAACATTGGCTCTATCAATATCATTATCAGATCCTACTAATGATGATTTGATTTTGAATAATGATTTTAGACAAATTGGATTAGGTAAAAACTTCTTAGATCTTAGTGGAAATATTTTTGCATCTACTACAGGCAGATCAACATACAGAGTAGAATTAGCAAACGCTACAGAATATGCTAAGTGGTCATCATTGGATTTAATAGACGATGATACACCAACTGACACTAATAACATAGTAACTATGAGTTCTGGTGGAACAGCCAGGGTTGTTCAGGTTTTAGAAGATAGCAATGGTTACTATCTTTATTTACAAGCTATAACGGCTACTAATATAGCTACAACAGCTCCTTTTGATGATATAATAGGCAGTGGAGATACTACTAATGGTAGTGGTATAAATAGTGTGACTGCTCCTGAGTTTAGTTATAAAACAGGAGAGATTGTCTATATGGAAAACAGAGGCGGTATCAGCAGACAAGCTGACCAGGCAGAAGTAATCAAGACATTTATAACATTCTAAGGTATTAAAAAAGATGGCACTCAACTTATCAACTTCACCCTATTATGACGATTTTGATGCGACAAAAAATTACTCTAGGGTTTTGTTCAAACCAGGCGTTGCTGTACAAGCAAGAGAGTTAACGCAGCTTCAAACTATACTGCAAGATCAGCTTTCTCAGATTTCTGGGTATACGTTAAAAGAAGGCGCGATAATTTCTGGGTGTGAAGAAAAGCAAACAGCCGTACCTTATATAAAAATTGATGATACTGATGCCTCTACACAAACAGTAGCAGACAGCGATCTTCCAAATTTTATTGGAGAAACAGTAGTAGGTTCACAAACAGGACTTAAAGCAACAATTGTAGACACTCGTCCTGGCAGAGAAAACGCACATCCAGATTCAAAAACTTTATATCTATCTTATGAAAACGGTGGCGGTTCTACTAATACAGCACTAAGTGGTTTTGTAAATAATCCTGACGATCCTAACTATGATGCTGAAGTGTTCTCACATTTTAAAGCAGGAGAAACACTTACTGTAACTTCACCCGGTGTTTGGAAAGGAAGAACATTTGTAGTTAATACTTTTGTTTCTTCACCCGAAACAATGGCAGACAGATATTATGGTTACGCACATAGAATTGCGTTATCAGATGGTTTGATTTATGTTAAAGGACAATTTGTAAGAACTGGTAAAATAGGTTGTTATGTTGACAAATTCAATCCAGCAGTAGCTAGAAAAATAGGATTCCTAGTAACAGAATCCATTGTACAATCAGATGACGATGCTACACTTTTGGATCCTGCATCCGGTACATACAACGAAAACGCACCCGGTGCTGATAGATATAAAATTTCAGTAGCTCTCAAATCATACGCTTTAGATGCTGCAATACCGGACAACTTTTTTGGATATGGTTTATATGAGAGAGGACGTTTCAGTAGAAACAAAATTAAAAACGATCCTCTAGGCAAAATCGGCGATCAAATAGCAAAAAGAGCATATGCTACTAATGGTAACTATATTATTAACGGTTTTTACACTACTGTTAAAGAACACTTAGATGATGGGAATGGTAATGGAGGTTTGTTTACTAAATCTTCAAATCCTCTTACTGTAAGGGATCTTTTAGGCGATCCTTCTAAACTAGTAGCAGAGATCACCCCCGGTAAATGTAATGTAGGCGGATATTTAAGAACACTACAGGCTAAAAAATTAATTGGATTTGATAAACCCACAGCCACAACATCTACTACAAAAGAGATTACAACTGCTTACGGCAACTATGTTATTGTTGATGAACTAGCTGGCAACTGGAACCTGGGTTCCATTGATTCTGGTGCTGATGGAATTATTGATTTATATGACACAGCAACAAATGCTAGTACCGGAAGTAAATCTGGAGCAACGGTTGCAGGTAATAAAATAGGTGAAGCTAAGGTAAGGCAAATAATATATCATGGCGGTACTATTGGTACTGCAAGCTGTCGGTACAAAATGTATCTTTATGATATAAAAATGACAGGCACCACTTCATCTACGGAAAATTTTAAAGATGTGAGAACCTTTTATTATAATAATGGATCAGAGGATGCTTTTGCGGATCCTGTTTTGAATAGTGACGGCAATGCTGAAATTTTAGATCCTGATTATAATAAACTCATTTGGAAATTGCCTAGATCGTTTATCAAAACATTAAATACAGACGGCACCTTTTCAGGAACACCTAACATTCAATTTTCATACATGGCAGAAATTTCCGGTCTTACACCGGCTGCTCTGCCATCAGGTGCCTTCAATATAGTTCCTCCTGTATCAGGAGATACTTTTCCATGGTATAACGGAAGTGCAGATTCAAATCTATTACTAGTAGCAACAAGCAATTTTACCTCTGCTACTCTTGGTTCAGTAGTAGTTGGACAAGTTATAGATGGTGATAGTGTAAAACAATCCTCATCCTCAACCTCTATTGCAATAGACATAGGCAATGTTACATCTGGAACTCCTGAATTTAAAGCATATGTTTTGACTAAGACTTCAATATCTTCTGTTAAGGGAAATGTAAAAGAAGCTGTAAAAAATGAATTAGTAAAAATTAATACTTCTACACATTTAAATTCTACTTTGGGTGTTTACAGTTTAGGTTTTCCTGACGTATATAAACTAAATTCTGTTACTGCATATGATGGAGTAACCTTAACAGGCACTTGGACATACGCTACAAACAGCACAGCGCTAACAGGTTCTGGTGGTGCAGCAACTACCGAACTAGGTGTTGGTGTTTTGGTTGTAGATTCTAATGGAAACGAAGTAGGTACAGTATCATCTATAACCGATGATGACAATGTTGTTTTGACTTCAAATGCTACTGTTGCTGGCACAGGCGCAACAGTTAAAGGGGCATTTATTACTTCAGACGGCAAAGACGTAACAAAGGATTTCTACTTAATTACAAACCAAAAAGACAATTCATATGGATTGTCATCTATTAGACAGAAAATTAATAGCTCTTTGGATTTAACTACATGGAAATATTTGTTAGTAGAATTTTCAAGGTTTAGAAGAGCAAGCACCACAGACTACAACTTTACCACTGTGGATTCATATAGTAAACCTGCAAACGAAACAAACGCCACTGCAAGTGATGAAGTATATTTTCAGGAGATTCCTTTATATGATTCTTCTAAATATGGTTCTATTGACCTAAGAGATGCGATAGATTTCAGACCTTTTGCTACGGCAACAGCAACAGCATCCTCAGGTTCTTTGTTGAACGCTTCAACAAACCCCAGCAATGTAGAGGCAATTAACTTTACCAATGTTAAATTTCCTTCACCCACTGATTCATTTAGCACAAGCATAACTTCATATTTGCCACAGGGATTTCGCTGTGTAGTAGACAATGAGGGAGATATATCTATTATCGCCTCTCCGGCAGCAACTAAAGTAGATGTAGCTGTTCCTGACAATGATACTTCTATGACAATAGCAACATTTATTGCTCCTCCGTTTCCTTGTCTCTCAGCTAGAGCAGCACAAGTTTATGACAGGCCTGATCTAGCACTTAAAGTTTCTAACTTAGAAAATCCTCATTACACAATGAGAGATATTGGCCAATTAGAAAAAAGAATAACAAACATTGAATATTATACTTCTCTTTCAATGTTAGAAAAAGAAGCAAGAGATCAATTAATACTTGATGATATAGGTGTTGATAGATTTAAAAACGGATTGTTGGTTGATTCTTTCAAAGGATATTCTGTAGCAAATAAAGGGCATCAGGACTATTGGGCATCTATTGATACAAATAGGCAAATGCTTAGAGCAAAATACCATGAAGCTACTACAGATTTTAGAGCAATAGCACTTAACGATAGTGATAATATTCAGGCAGCTCAAACTGGTCCGGTATTCCATTGTGGTGCAGCTCAGGTTGTTTACATGGAGCAACTTCTTGCAACTAAATCTGAACCTATTGTTTTAGAATTGTTGTATAATGTTGATGATGATAGCTCAGAAAACCGAGATGACGCCAATTCCAATCCCGGCACAGGCGGTACAGGTGATGGCTCTGACATTTCAGATTCAGGTGACACTGACAATACATCCGATACAGACGTAGATGAAGATGTAATTAATCGTCCTGCACCTTATTATTTTGTTTCTGCTGATACTACAACTGTTCAGAACGGACACGATTTTACGATTAGGGTTGAAATTCCTAATCATGTACCGGGTACTAATTTTAGTTGGCAGATATACGATACTGCCACGAATCAGGCATCACAATATATTACTCCTAACACTATGAACAATTTGAATGTGGTTCCTTCAGATGCAGGTAATTATGAGGTCACATTTAACTATACTGCGGTGGCTGCTGGTACATCTTTAGCTGCAAGTTCTGTTACCTTTAAATTGAGTCTATATGATAGTGCAGGAAATCAAACTGGACAACCCACAGTTGTAGTTAATCTGGCTAAAGTAGATGCTGCTGTAGAACCCGTACAGTGTGGGCCCGGCACAAGATTGGATCCTGTTACTAATACGTGTGTTCCTATAAATCAAAGTGAAGAACAGGCAATAGGAACATTGACCTTGAATCCTTCATATGACCAGTGGCACGATTCAGAAAATAATGAAATAGTACAAGAAGATAAAACAGGTGAGTATGACCAGTTTAATTACAAAGGTGCTTGGACTGCAACTTGGGAAGGTTGGACAGATATTGATCCTATTCTTTCACAGTCTACTAGATCATACGAAGAACAAACAGGTCTCCGTACTGAAAGAGAATGGTTTGTAGAAGAAAATTCCCGTGAGCAGTATGGCGATTACGGTGTAGAAGGTTATTGGGAACAACAAGTAGCAACCATGACCAAATTTTCTGAAACTACATACAATAGAGTAGACAGAAAGTATCAGCACGGATATGAAGTTTATACAGGCTCTCTACCAGGACCTATTCAGGTAAAAGGATATAAAGGTGAGACAAACTTAATACCTGGTGTAAGAGCATACGCAAGACAAAGAGCTATAGACTTTAGAGCAGATTCTTTGGCAAAAAATACTCTCTATGAATTAAGTGTCGGTGGTATTTCTAAAGGCAAATACACTTCTGATTCTGCTGGCTCAATTGTCGGTACTTTTCAGATTAATCCTAAAGAAGTTGAAATTGGTACAGCTGAGGTACGCCTTGTAGCTTCCGGTAATACTAGTAGATGGACAGCAGCTAACTCTTTTGCTGTAGCGTATTACACATCTGTATTTGATGGAACACAGGTAACAGATGTTTATTTACCATATAACATTATGCCCCCGATTCCTGCAAAAAGAAAAGTCACCGGTCCCGTTGTTTCTACTGATCCTTATCAATACGATAAAGAAGTAACAAATCTGGGTTCGTATGATGTGTATATTGGAGAACCGGTTGTTGTATATAGCGGTCACTCAATATACAACGTGGACAGTCATGGTTTTGTAGCTACAACTTCAACAGCAAATTGGAACACAAATGACCTAATTGAAGTAACACAAATAAGCCCGAATACGGGATTAGCTGTTACTGTAACTGCTCCCAATACAGGCAATACCCCAGTTTCAACTATAGATACAAACAATGATAACCCGTATTCGCAGAATTACAAGCCGACAGTAAATACTAGTTCGGGTGTTGCTGTTGCAGATACTAATACTAACTATACTACTGGATCTCAAACAGCTCCTACTGTTAATCCGATATGGTCTGCAACAGATTTTGATTTTACTTCATTGAATATCAATAATATGTCTGCTGAGCAGGCTCAAATGGCAGCACAAGCAATGAATTTAGCTGTAGGTTGGAACGGCGGAATGTGTAACAGCTGGGATCCTATGGCTCAAACATTTTATGTAGAAAAAAATCCTGGTGGTATTGTTGTTCACTCTGTCGATCTTTTCTTTAGTTCTATTTCTTCAGAAGCCAATAACAACGGTATTACACTGGAAATTAGAGATGTTGTAAACGGCTATCCCGGAAACAATGTTATCGGAAGTGTTAGTAAGAAAAGAAGAGATTGTAAAATAGCAACCGCTACTAATGGTGTTCCTGATGTACATCTTGGCACAACTTTTACATTTGATTCACCTGTATACCTAGAAAATAATACAGAGTATTGCCTTGTTCCTCTTCCTGACAAAAATGACCCTGACTATAAAGTTTATATTGCTGAAATGGGTAAACCGGAACTTGGTGGTGATGGTAAGATAGTTAGCTCACAGCCTAACACAGGTGTACATTTTACTTCTGCTAATAATAGAACTTGGACAGCACATCAAAATCAAGATATGATGTTTAGGATTAAAAGAAATTCTTACAGAACAAATACTGAGTATACTGCTACACTTAAAAACAAAAACACTGACTGGTTAGAGTTTTCAGAATCAACTGTTTATGATCCAGGTACTTTTATATGGAACATTACAACAACTCCTAGTAATTTTACAGCAGATGCTTCGATTGCAAATTTAACAGGAGCGGCTGTTACATTTACTGATGAGTCTCAAATTTTAAACATGACAATTACAGCAGATACAGATGCTTTAGGACAAGTTACTGCTCTTACTGTCACTAGTTTAGGTACTGAAGATATTAACAAAACTCCTGTAATAGAAACAATAGGCGGTGTGGATGTTACTTCTTTATATACTACTAGCCCAATTAGATTAAATAGAGCAAGGGTTACTAGGTATTCAGAATCATATAATACACATGAAGTAGAAGTAATACAGGGATTTTTTACTACGGGTGCCACAATAACAAATGGTTCAAGTAGTGTAACTGTAGCCTCTATACATGATAGAATAATAGACGCATATACAGTAAAAGCTAGGATAAATAATTTTGGTAAGTTCGGTACAATAGTTCCTAGAATTTATCTGCAATCAACAGATCCTACTTCTACTAGGACAACTACGTTTAATAATTCTACAATGACTGAATTTTATATGAACAAAACAAATGAATTATCTAATCCTGCTAAGATATATAGCTATTCAAATTCATTTGATGGATCTCGTGGTGGTACTTGTACAATTCAATTTGTAATGAAAACAGCAGCTGAGAATATGAGTCCTATGATAAATGCTGACACCTTGTCAATGTTTTTGACAACTAATGTTATAGATTCTGTTTCCACAGGAGAAGTTACTACGGTTGGTGGTAACCCTAATGGTTCAAGATATATAACTAAAAAGGTTATTCTTGCAGACGGCCAAGAATCAGAAGATTTCAAAGTTTGGTTGGATAATAAAATTCCTAGTGTATATAACACATCCACACAAACATATACTAATGGTGATGTTGAAGTTTATGTCAAACTTCAGGCAAAAGAAGATCAGGATGTTAGCTTCTTAGAAGATATAAGTTGGAGAAAACTTGATATTGAGACGCAACCGAATACCCCAGCCGGCGGTTGGGGAGAGTTTGTTTATAAACTTCCCACTAAGACAGCTGGTTTTGGATTGAACGGTTCTGGTCAGTTAGAGTACGATGTTAATTCTATAGCTAGTGTAGGAATTACTTCCGGCGGAACAGGATATGAGATCGGTGACGTTCTACAAATATCTGGTAATGGTTCTGGCGGCCATGTAAGAGTCACTACTGTAAACGCAGGTGCCATAACTGCTGTAGAAATTTTGAATGGTGGAAGATACCATGATACACCTACAGCAACTTGTAGAGGCACAGGCGGAAACAATGATGCAGTATTCTCATTGACACTGAACACTACTACATATACTGGCTTTAAAGCATTTGCTGTTAAGATTGTACAAATGAGTGCTAATTCTTCACAGATACCTAAGTCAGCAAATCTAAGAGCATACGCTCTATTGGCAGCATAATGGGAATGTTAAAAGTAGAAGGCGAAAATCACTTGTATCGTGATGCTACAAGTAGAGCAATATTAAACACAGATAATAAAGCTGCTGAGGAATATAAGAAAAGGCGTGCTGTTAGAAGGCATCAAAAAGAAGAAATAGAACAGCAGCAAACTGATATAAATAACTTGAATGATGAAGTAAAAGAATTGAAAGAACAAATGCGTTTACTTTTAAATAAATTATCCGGGAATTAATAAGTGTCTACGATTACAACTAGAGCAGGTAAGGGATCCGGTCTCACCAACACTGAGATGGATAATAACTTCACCAACCTCAATACAGATAAGTATGAGGAAAATGACAACATAAGTGTTGGTGATGTAGTTTCTTCTGGAGACCATACTTTTTCGCTGGATGCTACAATTTCAGCAGCAGGAACTGTTCAAGGAGATGCTACTTCATTAACTAAAACATTCAATGTCATAACAACTGCAACAGCTAATCAGGGTGTCATACTTCCAAATGCTATGAGTGGTTTAAGATATACAGTTATTAATGGTTCAGGCGCAGCAGTAAATATATACCCAGCAGTAGGACATACTATAAATAATGGTACAAGTAATTCTCCTATAGTGATACCAGATGGTTCAACTAAATTTTTAGTTGGAACAAGCACTACAAACTGGGACACTATGGTAGAAACAGCAATTTACAGTTCAACTGGTATTCGACTTAATTAGGAACAAATAAATGCGTCCACTAAGAATTAAAGCATCAGGCTCTCCAATTACTTCTGGTAATTTCCAAGGTCTCCAGGAGATGACCGACACAGAGATAGAACAGTATCTATCTTACGTAGTTACCAATAAGTATGCAAGTGATTGGGATGGTACTCTTACCGGAGACCTTAACATGGACACCTCGAACGCTCTTAGTGGTTCGGCCATAGGAACTTTTGCTGACACTCAAAGAACTGAAGCTGTTGGTACTCACCCAGCATCAGGCGCCACAACTACAGTCAATACCTATTATTTCAAACAAGTAACTTCAGCTGCTACAGAAAACATTACAAATCGTCCTCTTGGATACGACTCTGGTGCCATTAAAGAATTTACTGATGCTCAGCTTGATACTGATGTTTTAGATAAAGTTATCGCAGACATGGTAGGCGAAAGTGACTACACCGTTGGTCAGTTTAAACTTGCAGCATCTGCTCCGACCGGCGGTACTTGGACTTCTCGTTATACAATTACTGATACTCATTTAGATGGTTCTAACACTACATATCTTTGGCAAAAAACAACACCAACTTCATCAGCAGATAGTGATTTAGCTTCTCTGAAACACGCTAGTGGTGTAAAAATGATGACCTCTACTGAAATTGAGCAATTAGTTCCTAACTTTAGGAATAGAATTGTTGAAGGATATGGAACAACTCCTGGTGTAGGGTGTTACAAGATACAGTCAACCACACCTTCTGAAACAGGTACTTGGACACAGATGGGTGACACAGCAGGCTTCTCTGATACTAGACATCAAGTAGCTTCTTCTACATATTCAGGAAGTTATACTGGAACATTCTCAGGTGATTACACCGGAACATATACAGGTGTTGCTGACTACAGTGGTTCTTATACTGGAACGTATACATTGTATTACTCAGGCTATGTAGGCGGCTATTATAGTGGTACTTACACCGGATCATATACAGGACCGGCTGATTATTCCGGAACCTACACTGGATTTTATTCTCAAGACTTTACCGGTAACTATGCAAGTAATACAATTAAAGCAGCTACCGAAACAGTTTCTACAATCAAACTATGGTTAAGAACTGCTTGACAATTTGACTATATAGTATTACAATATAGTTTTTAATTATGGAGTTATATTATGTCGGAATTATCCGTTCCTATGGATTCTTCAGTTACCGAAATAACTGAGGAAACTAAACCCACCAAAGAATATCTAAATCCCTATTGGTCTAATAAAGAAAATAGGCATCTCATAGTTACCATTAAACTTCCTAATGGTATAGAGCGCATGGCCTCTATTCAGGATAAAGATGGCACAAATCCTGATATGAAAGAGGTATTACGAGTTTTCACTGAAGAACAAATAGACGAAAACACTAAAGTAAATTTAGATAAAAGAAACGATAGTATCAAAAAGACAGCGGAAAGACGCGAATCACAAAAAGCTAGAGCACAACAAGAAGCATTGTTTGCAGCTAAGTTAGAAGCTTTTGAGATTGATACTATTAAGAATTCAAAAAATACTCAACTTAAAAGAATGATAAGAAAATCTAAAACCATAATGGAAGTCACAGCTTACACCACTATTTTGTTGATGAAGGATCTTGAGAGTGGCAAAGAAGAAAACTAAAGGGTTTGTCATTGTTGCTTCTAATAAAAAAGCATTTTATCGGTATGCTAAACTATTAGCAGAATCAATCAGAGACTTTTGGTCTGAAGCCAATATTACATTTTTCACACACGAACATTGGGTTCAGGCTGAGGACTACACACTGTTCGATAATATAATAACTGAAGGAATACCCGATCATATCCGTGCTAAACTCTGGGCGCTAAATAAAACTCCCTATGATATTACAGCATATCTTGATGCTGATATGATGTGCGAACACGAAGATATTAAAAATATTTTTGACATCTTGCCCGATGACAAAGACATTGTATTCACCAAAAACAGACCGTACAATGCTAGACTAACAAAATTATCTAAAGATGAAGAAATGACTTGTCATTGTGGTTTTTTTGTTTATCGTAAAACACCCGCAGTTATGGATTTGATGGGAGCCTGGTGGACTGAATATTTAGAACAAAGAAAACCCGAATTTGATGTTCTGCACTATCCTCCTGATTGTGTTCAATGGGACACTTTTACTATGTGGAGACTACTGACATATGGCGGACATGATGTTAAATGGGGATATGTAGCAGAACCTGATGCTCGTTGGAACTTTATCAATGGTTATCATTTTGAAGAACTACAAGGACAAGAAATAGTATTGTATCATCACACGATACCCAAGGACCAATTAAATGAAGTGGATTGATATTAACAATGAAGAAGTTTTGGATATGTTAAATCAATATAGTGATTGGTTCTTTTCCACCGATATGAATGTACTCAAAGATATTTCACACAATGAAGAACGCCATAAAGGCATGAATTTAGAAGAAGCTTGCGGTGAAGAATATCTAAAAGAAATTGTAGAAAAAGATGGGCAACACATAGGTTACCCTGAAAGAACAATCTCTGTAGACATAGCTTCTTGCGACAACGTACCTTCTGAACACAAAGAAAAAAGATTAGAAATATCAAAAAATTTATGTTCTTATTTAGGCGCACGTAATCAAGCAGTAAACGTGTTTTATCCTGAAGGCGGTTATATGGGTTGGCATAACAATTGGAATGCTTCTGGATACAATATACTACTGTCTTATTCACCTACAGGCAATGGCTTTTTTAGATACATGGATCCCATTACAAAAGAAATAGTTACTATGGAAGACAAGCCCGGTTGGACTTGTAAAGTAGGTTACTATGGCAGAGGCAGAGAACCCGACAAAGTTTATTATCACTGTGCCGGGTCCTATGAGCCTCGTATCACTTTAGGATTTGTTATCCCTCATTTAGAAATGTGGCGTGATATGATTGAAGATATATCAAATGAAGACGCCAGTGGAATGTCCTAATTCATCTAAGTGAATATCAAACTTCTCTAACATTCCTCTAAGGAGGTTAGCGTTTGGCATGCTTGAACCATCAGGCTGCACTGTGTCGATGTCCCGACCTCCTCGGACACCAAGATTTCGTCCGCCCACAAGTAGATTCGATAAAGGGTCTTTACTATGTACATTTCCGTCTCCCATCCCAGCACCGTACATAATCAGAGTATTATCTAATAAACTTCCGTCTATGTCAGGTGTGTTTGCAAGTCTG
>Ga0181580_10001015_pt1 | contig 21943 bp, 19 predicted proteins | sample 071ome_23_FD_132413 | JGI IMG/M metagenome (GOLD analysis project Ga0181580, IMG submission 132413) | Coastal salt marsh microbial communities from the Groves Creek Marsh, Skidaway Island, Georgia - 071403BT metaG (megahit assembly) | ecosystem: Environmental > Aquatic > Marine > Intertidal... | reverse complement strand
GTATTTTTTATAGGTTTAATTGCTTTTCTTTTTTTACTCTATCTTTATACCAATCAATTGACCTTATCGCTGACTATATTTTTGGGAGTGGTAGGATTTTCTCTGGCAGGGATTGGCCTCATTTACCTTCTGCTTGGAAAGAGTAAAACAGGTTTGGGTGCATCAAGTTCACTTAATTTAGCATTATCTGAACTTCGAAGAAGAAAGTTAGGTAACTCTTTTCAAATCTTTGCTTTCACTATAGCTATAGGGCTCAGCTTAATTACTTTCTCAGCTAGCAAAAATTTACTTGGTTCCTGGCAAGGGTCCATACCTGACGACTCGCCGAATAACTTTGCAATCAACATAACTGATGAAGATAAAAATGGAATGGAATCATTCTTCAGGGAAAATCAAATAAATCCAACTCCTTTTTTTCCAGTCACAAACGCAACTATAGAAAGAGATAACGATAAAGAGTTGATTGATAGGAATTTCAACATAACTTGGATCGACAAGTTGCCGGAACAAAATGAAATATATTCTGGTACTTGGTTTTCAGGCGATGTAATTAATGGTTTATCAATTTCCGAGAGTATTGCTGAAAGATATGATTTGAAGATAGGAGACGAAGTATTTCTTAAAGTTAATGAAGAAGTAATTGCGACTTATATCCAAAGCGTTAGGACGGTAAATTGGGATAGCTTTTCTCCTAATTTTTTTGTAATTGGTCACCCTTCCCTTTTTGAAAATATTTCCTCTAATTATATTACTTCATTTTATATACCCTCAGAAAGGCAACAAGTTGCAGCTGAATTAATGAGAGAGTTTAGGACAGTATCAGTTTTTTCAATCGAGGAGTTGATAGATCAGGTTAAAGAGATAATTGGTCAGGTCACAAAAGCCTTAAATTCTATTTTATTGCTGACCTGTTTAAGTGCCATTTTTCTCGCCTTTTCTGCATTACAAGATGGATTTAGTGTCAGAAAGCATCAATCCGCTATTCTCCGGACTTTGGGTGCATCTAACTCTTTAATTAAATCTTCAGCACTCATAGAGTTCGCTTTATTGGGTGTTATTTCGGGGACTTTGGGTTCCTTGTTAGCTTATGGGGGAATTTACTTTATAGAAACAAAAGTGTTTGAAACAACAGCTAATTTCTATCCTGAGATATGGATAATGGGACCTCTGATAGGACTTTTTGTAGTTTCACTTTTGTGCTTCTATCTCATAAATGGAATTATCAAACAATCGCCAAAAGAGCTGTTAATGCACTAAAATAAAAAAGCCTGCATTAAGCAGGCTTTTTTAAATTCTGGTATCTACTTAGTAAGCACCAAATTTCTTAGTGAAAGAAATACCACCCATTCTTGGTAATGTAGGAACAACAGATCTTAAGAAACCTTGAGTTTCATCATCTGTCGACATATTTCTAACACCAATCTTATCCATAACGTTATTAATAAAGAACATGACTTCTAAATCACCTTCGTTATTGGTCCAAGTAGCTTTCACGTCTACACGGCTAAATGCAGGAGAGACATCATAAGGTAAAGCAGCATCGGACCAGATAATTTCATCGGTCCAAGATATACCTATTAGATAATCCACGGATCCATCTAAGAAATCTTCTTGCGTATAGTTAGAATAAACTGACATTTTATTTTCAGGTATTCTTTCCATTCTTACACCATTAATTGGTCTTTCTCTTTCTTTAATCGTGTAAAGAGACGCTGGCGCATTTGGATTATTTACTTCAATTACTCCTTGGTTACCAAATGCATCAACAATTTCTTCTGAATATCGAGCATCGGTATAACTATAGTTACCACCAATAATCCAATTAGGTTGAGGCATATAGATGACCTCTAATTCAAATCCTTTAGTTTCAGCTTCAGGATATCCAATTACTGATGTACTTGTTCCTCCTAGGAAACTTTGAGATTCAAATTGACCGTGAATATTCTCATAAACATATTGATAAGTAGATGCATTAATTTGCAAAGTATTATCCATATAAGAACCTTTATGACCTATCTCATAGGAAGTAACATTTTCAGAATCATAGCTTGGGAAAGCAGAGAAATAACCTAAGTTAAATCCACCAGCTCTATGTCCAGTAGTAACTGACATGTACCATAAAGCATTATCTGTAGGTGAGTAATCAACGTTAACTCTGTAATTAGATTCCTCAAATTCTCTTTCCATAGATCTATAAAAAGACCTTGAGTAAGGAATTCCGGCAAATCTAACGATTCCATTACCTGTTGGAGATCCGTCAGCGTTTAAAGCACCGGTAGAGATGTTATAAGCTAACAAATTAGCGGATGTAAGAGCAACCTCATTATATTGAACAAGGTTTTCTTCAGCTACTTTTTCATCTTCACTGTAAGATCCACCCAAAGTAATAGCCCACGTATCATTAATTTGATATTCAGTTTGGAAATAAACAGCATAAGCGTCTGTTTTATTTTCAGTCTGCCAAACAAATGTTGTTCCAGGTGAAGGGTTTGGACCATTTCTTAGAACAGCATTTTCACCATCCCAAGGACCAGAAACTATACAAACTTGAGTTAGTGCTGGATCCGCAAAATCAGGAACTGGAGCAGCATTTAATAAACTTGCCACACCGCAACCAAAGTCTCTAGCAGTGTAAGGTCCTGCAGTTGTTGTATATGCAGGTACAGTTGGATTCTCCCCTCCATAGACACCAACAGCTGTAAGCATTTGTACTTGTCTAGAAGCTCCTGGCGCTGCAGCAGCTACAGTTGCTCCGTAGTCTGCAGGTTGGGAATATCTCGCATCTCCATTTGGATTAAAGAAATCTAAATCCTGATCAATTTCTTCATGATATTCAAATAGTCCACCAACAAAACTCCAATCATCTGAAATATCCCAGAAGAATTGAATCTCATGCTGATAATTCTCATTTTCTTGCATCGCATGGAATTGTTCGTCATATAAAGGGTTGCCTGTCCTATCGTCATCCGTAATTCTTGTATAAAGATAATCAGTATAAGAACCGATATATTTTACAGTTAAATCATCTCTGGCATCCCAAGTATAATTAACGGTTCCAGCTTGATGATCAAAATACTCATCATTGAAACCATTAGTTGAGGTTACTAGGTCATCTCCAGTCATAGAAGGAACGCTCTTTCCATCCCCGATCATAGTAGCAGCCAAGATATTTGCATCATATCCGAAAGCATAGTTTGGACTTATGCCTGTAGCAGGTGCTATTGGGTCAACACCGGGAACCAAAAATTGTCCAAATCTTTGAAGGCCTTTATGATTAAATTCAAAAGTCTGAAATCCAGGAGTTGAGCAATTGGCTACACTTCTATCAATGAGGCTAGAGCATTGAACATTTGGATCAACCGGTCTATACCCATGAACCATAAGATCATTTCTTCTTACATTGCCACCATATTCACTGGTTGTTATAAGTCCTGCACCTTGAGCAGAACTGATAATTCTTCCATAACTTCTCTCGTTTCCTCTCACGTCAAGAGTATGGTTATCATTTTCCCATCTAAGAGCTAAAGTATAGTTTTCATCCTCGTAACTATCTAAGTCTTCACCAGCACCAAGATCTTTAATAACACCATCACGGCTTCTATTAACAACAATTAGTCTGGCACTTAGGTTGTCAGTTAGGCCTCCATTAATGAATCCGTAGCCTTCAGCCATTCCATAACTTCCAACTAAAGTTCTTACTTCAGCAGCAAAATCCTGTGAAGGCTTTGCAGTTATAAAATTCACAGCTCCACCAATACTGTTTCTGCCATATAGAGTTCCTTGAGGTCCTCTTAGAATCTCAATTCTTTCGATGTCATAAAGTCCGTTATCAGTTGAAGCTATACCAAAGTCTACTGAGTAAGCACCGTCAACGTAAGTTCCAACTCCTGGATCTCCTCCAAGTGCTCTAAACATCCTACCAATACCTCTAATAGAAATATCATAAGGTTGAATAGTTGTAGCAGGAATATAGTTCTGTAAATCTTCCTGGTTTCTTAAGTTAAGGGCTTCGATTAACGTAGAATCGAAAGCAGTAATTGAGAGAGCTGTATCTTGTATAGAAGATGCTTGCCTCTCAGCTGTTACGATTACCTCTTCAATTCCTCCAGTATTTTCATCGTCAGAAAATACCAAAAAAGGAGTTAAGGCAAAAGATAGAAAAAAGAATATCTTTTTCATGAAACCTCCCCAAAGTTTCCTCAGCTTACTCATCCTTAAGTTCTACTGAATAAGTTTTTTGTCCAAAAAAGTCCTTTTTTCGGAAAATATGACTACTAAAATACCTCTAATTTGGGAATCTATCAAGCAAAATCTAATAGGAAAAATAGGCCATGCCAAATGCAAAAGTATTATTTATGGCATGTAAGATTATTGGCAAGCTAAGTGAGTTATAAGCCATCCTTATGTAACCCAGAAATATACCAAAGATAAATAAGACTAATAAGATCAAAGGTTCATATTGAAAATGTATGATGGTCCATAAAAAGCTGCTTATGGTAACAGCTCCCCATCCGCCTAATTGAGTTCTTTTCAGTTGAGAGAAAAGAAAACCTCGAAATAAGAACTCTTCAGCAATTGGAGCGATGATTATGACAGAAATGAGGCCAAGAATAATTGGATCTGACAACATAAAAGTCACAAATCCATCAGGCATTTCTATATCTAAAGCCCACATATAGATCTCTTCAAGTGCTATGAATGCAAAAAGCATTAGAGTTCCATAGAAAATATCTCTTTTATTTATAGTCAATGAACCAAGATCATTAAGGTCGATATTCCTCTTTTTCATCCTCCAGACAATGAAGGCAACTAGAGCTGTCATAGAAAGAATAGTTGTTAGGTTGTCTGCTATCGGATGAAGCTTTACTTGGCCTAAATAATTCATATCCACCAGGACAGGGTTCTGATAAACCCACTCTCCTAAGCTACCAACCAGTAATGCAAAAGGAACGGATATTAAGTTAATTGTCAGGAAGACAAATAGTATTGCCCACCAAGTACTGAAATATTGTGTTGTATTATCTTTAGTCATAAAAAGATATTAATACAAATTGACCTTAAAGAAAGGCAAAGGAAGAGAGCAAGTAGCCAAACATCCTTGTTTGGCTACCAACTCTAAGAGAATGAAATCTCCATTCATTAAACTTTGGGGATAAGTTTTTTGAACGTTCGCAGTATAAAGTCTCAATGTGACAAAGATATTGTCTAAAGTGACTATATTGAAAACTTTTAAAATTTAGATATGAGAACCAAGTAATTTTTTAAAGTTCTCTGAATAAAACTTTGTTTTATTTTGCTCACTTACATCTGACATGGTTTGCTCAAATCTCTTAATAGGGTCATCTGTGCCCTCATGATGAGGGTAATCTGAAGCGAACATCATGAGGTCTGCCGCTCCATTATTTATCAACCAGCCGATATCCTCTCCAGGAAATGCAGTAACCTTAATATGTTTTTGAACGTACTCCGAAGGGAGTAATTCAACTTGAGATAAATCTTGCAATCTTCTAAAGGCCCTAAAGGATTGATCTAAATGTTTCATCCAAGAAATTATCCAGGACGCACCTAACTCCACAACACCCACACGTAGATTAGGAAATCTATTGAAAACACCATCAAAAATCATAGAAGCAAGAAATAATTCAGCACAGTAGCTTATGCCCATATAAGCGAGGGCATCTCTCGGAGCATCACCCTCTTTATGAGGAGGAACGCTGCCTCCATTGTTATAAAAAGATAGAGGAACTGGGTCCCACCCATTATCTGCACCTACATGCAATGTAATTGCAATGTCGTTCTCTTCTATTTCTTTCCAAACTAAATCAAAATCAGGATGGGTTGAGGCTTTTACACTTTCTGGAGCAATAGTATCAATCATGATGACGGAAAAACCATCTTTGATTGCCTGCTTTAAGAACTTCAATGCTATGTCTTCACCGTAAGCAAAAGGAATATAAGCTGCTCCATGCATGCGTTTATCAACTGAACAAAAGGTAGCCATACCTTTATTTAAAGCCTCTACACCACCTAGAATTATTTTTTGATCTTTAGCTGCTAATACTTGATCAAATGCGCTTGTTGGAAAAACTATATGTGCCTTAAAACCCAAAAGATCATTTGCGAGTTTTCTTTCCTCAGCATTAAAAGCTCCTAGGCCTTCCCAGCCTTTATGATTCCAAGTCATAAAATCTTTTTTTGCTTGCTCAAGAGCTGATGAAGATGATTGTCTAGTTTCAAAGTTTGCAATTGCTTTATCTATTCTTTCAAATACTTCTTTATCTCCTTCCACTATTGGTTCGAGATGCTCTTTTATGTCTTCTGAAGCAAAATCATAGATCCAATTCGGATGCTCCATCATGTGAGTGTCGGCATCGTAAATATCTTTTCTGTGAGCGTAAGTCATAAACTCCAATTTAATTGTTTAATCAGCAATTAAGATAAACTATAAACTACTTCTATAAATAATTTAAAAATAAATGCAAGGTTATAAAAAAAATAAAAGACCGGTAGCCTTAGTGACAGGATTCTCATCTGGAATTGGCCTTGCTTATACAAAATATCTAGCTGAGAACAATTGGGAATTAGAATTGATAGCGCAAAATCCTGAAAAAGCCAAAAAGGCATTCGAATCTCTTTCTTATCCTCATTCGAGATATCATCTTTGTAACTTATCTCAACCAGAAGATTTAGATAATGCGGTCAAGGTAATAAAAGAACCCAGTCTTATTGTTGCCAATGCTGGCATTACTAAATATGGAGCAGCTGGATCTATAAACAAACAGGAAAAAAGAGACCTGTTTTATCTTTTATGTAACGGAGTTATCGATCTAATTGAAGAATTTATTCCTTCGATGATTAACCTAGGTGAAGGAAGAATTATTATAGTTTCAAGTATTGGAGCCATAACTCCTATGCCTAAGTCTTCAATTTATGCCTCAGCCAAGTCAGCCATATACTCTTACGGACAATCATTAGCTAAAGAACTTTCAAATAAAAATATATCTGTCACGGTTAGTCTTCCTGGGTATGTTCGAACTGATGCCCATGCCAGAGCTGGGCTAGATCATCTAAAAAGTAAAGTTCCAAATTGGATGTGGGTAAGCGCTGAACAAGTAGTAAAAGAAACAGAGAGAGCTTCAATTAAGAGAAAGTCAGAAGTCATTCCAGGAATAGTTTATAAGCTTGTCAGACCTTTTTTGAGACTATCTCTGGCTAATTTAATCTGGAATGGAATGACTAAAAGGAAATCTAGAAAGTAGTAAAGAAATCTTTGATATCGTTTGCAACCCTTTCTGGTGCTTCGTACATCGGCAAATGGCCTATTTCAGGATAAATAATCAACTGATTTTTTGGAATATATTCTGCTAAGTTATAAGACGAAACATAAGGGATGATGTTATCTTTTTCACCATGAATAATGAGAGTAGGCGCTTGAATGTCATTCAAGATTTCCGATTTTTCTTCTCTGTAAAACCCACTAGAGAATCTCGAAAGGATTGCCTTACGTGAGCCTTCTAATAATACTAGTTGGTGAAACTGATTTGATAATTCTTCAGTAGCTAAATTTTGATCATATACCGAGGATTGGAGTCCTTGTGTAGCAAAAAATTTAGGTGTGTAGAAAGAAAGAAAGAAACTTGCAAAGTCAGATCTCATGATTTTCCAAACTAAGGGTGTTTCAGATTCATTCTTTTCTATCTGTTTTCTTTGCTCTTCAGTATATATACCGCTTGAAGCAAGCAAAATAAGTGATTCTATTTTATTTGGATGCTTAAGAGCATATCTCCAAGCTATTCCCCCACCCATTGAGTTTCCTGCAAGAGAAAATTTATTTACTTCTAGGAGCTTAGCTACCTTAGTAATTACCTTTATTGAATTTTCTGTTGAATAATCGTTTGTAGGCACAGGTCCAGTTAATCCAAAACCAGGTAAATCTATGCTGATTAATCTAAAGTCAGAAATAAGAAAAGGTACCATCGTCTCAAAATTAAAAAGAGAACCATTGAATCCGTGAAGTAAGATTATTACGGGTTTATTTTTTTTACCTTCGTCTCGATAGTGAACCCTACTTCCATCGTCTAAAGTTAAAAATTGCGATTTTCCTGTAGCATATTTTTTCTCTAGTTCCTCTCTGGGGATATCAAAGTGTACTCCACTAAAAATTAGTAAAATCAAGACGGACAATATCCCAACTAGAAAATACTTTAATCGAAATCTCATAAGGTTAAGGTCGAATTAATTTTGACTTGAAAGCTATTCTTGTTTCATTATCCGGTGATGGCGACTTGGGAATAAACTGAGCTGCTATTAGAGAAAGCAAAGCAAAGATTGCTCCTATGTAAAATACTAAAGAATGAGACCACATCCATACCAACCCAAGAAGCGCAGGTACAACTATTGCGGCAATGTGGTTTATAGTGAATGACACTCCAGCATTACTTGCCATGTCTTTAGGATCAGCTATTTTTTGAAAATAGGTTGTAATGGCTATAGCTAGCGCAAAAAACATGTGATCTAAGATATACAAGAATGCAGCTAGAGTAGCATTTTCTACTAAACCATATGCAGTAAAAACAATAATGAGGCCTATATACTCAAATGTTAATGCCCTCCTCTCTCCAAATTTACCAATAAGGCTTCCTATTTTCTCGGCGAACATGTAATTAAAAGCGTAATTAACTAAAAAGAGTAACGTGACCTGTGAAGCACTATAGCCAAATTTTTCAACCATCAGAAAAGCAGCAAAAACCACAAATATTTGTCTTCTTGCCCCTGATAAAAAAGTAAGTAGGTAATACAGCCAATATCGCTTCCTAAGAACGAGGTTTTGGTTTTGTTCTACTTTCGAAGGAAAGGCCGGATAGAAGATGAACATAACCAAGGCAAGAAAAATACATATTCCTCCTGCAATTGCAAAGTTGATCCAGTAAGGCAACTGAAAGAATTCTAATAATGTCCATAAACAACCATAAACTATTAACGATGTTAATGATCCTACAGCAAGAAGCTTGCCTAAGATGATTGGTGCTTCTTCTTTGGATAGCCACTGTAGACTAAGTGACTGCTTGACAGCCTCAAAATAATGAAATCCTATACTCATCAAGACAGTCGTAAAATACAGTCCGTAAACAGTGGGGAAAAAACCTGTCAAACAAACACCTAGTCCCAATAAGGCTAAAGAAAAAACAGCAAAGGTTTGTTCTTTGATAACTAATAAAACAAATATAAGTGTGAAAGATAGAAAACCTGGTACTTCTCTAAGACTTTGTAAAATGCCTATTTCAACCCCAGTAAAAGCTGCTTTTTCTACAACAAAGTTATTCAACATTGCAGACCATGCATTGAATGCAATAGGCATTGCAATGGACATCAATATTAATAAAGAAATAGGATTAAATAGATTCCTATCTGACAATAATTTTTTCATCAAAAGTAAGTTTATCTGTCCCCACGGGTATGTTCAATGCAGTCCAAGAAGACTAAAATTTAGAGATTATGAAATTTAAGATTTTATTAATAAATATAATTATTATTTCAATGAACCTTACAGCAAAGGAAAAGCAAGGTGAATCTTTTAACATACTGGTCTACAACACACATGGTTTACCTGAAATATTCATAAGTGATAATCCTAAAATGAGATTTCCGGTGATAGGAAACAAGACTAAGAATTACTCTATCTCTTTACTGCAAGAAGACTATGCACACCATGAAGAGTTGTCATCCGGGTTGGCTCAATCTAGTAAAGCTATCCGAGGAGGTCTAGGTACCAGATTATCTTGTCCTGTTTGTACAGGATCCGGATTAACCTCAGTTTTTAATTTACCTGAAGACTGGCTCGTAGAGGTTGAAAATGAAACTTTTCAGACTTGTTCAGGTTGGTTTGTGGGTGCGAATGATTGTTTTGCCTTTAAAGGCTTTCAGATAATAAAAATTACTCTTCCAGATGATAGAAAGTTTTTCATAGTAAATACACACATGGATGCAGGCAGAAGAGATTCAGACAGATCTGCAAGAGCAGAACAACTAGAACATATTATGACATCGTTAAATAGCTTGATTACAAATGAAGCTTTGATCGTTGCTGGGGATCTTAATCTAAGCTCTAAAAGTCCTGGGGATATGAAGCTTTTAGATAATTTTAAAGATGAACTTAAATTAAATAATGCCTTTGAAGGAATCACTATAGACAAAAAATGGTCTATCCTCGATTACATACTGTATAAACAAGGTGACGAAGTAGAATTTAAGATTGAAGCAGTTGGAGAAGATAGATCTTTTGTAACTGAAGAAGGCGCACTGAGCGACCATCCTGCACTTTTCATTGAATTGTCTATTTGAAATATATTGATTTCAATTTATGGTGGAGCTTCTGGTTCAGAATTGGAACCACCTACTCCCTAAGTTTATCTTCCTTCATAAGTATGTAAAGGAGGGATCATGAAGCATCAGCTTAAAGAAGATATAGAAGAACAAACATAAATTTATACTAAAAATGTCAAGTAAACTTGACATATGCTTGGTGTAAAGTACACTTGACAACTAAAATTATAAATTCGAGGTAATTCAAATGGCAAAGATCGTACAAAAGGGAATGTGGATTTCAATTAAGTCACTTGATAAAGAGAGTAGGAAAAACTATCTAACCAGCATGGCACTATTTTTTATTGGTGCTCTCCTATGGGGCATACATGTTGCCTCTGTTGGCGGGATTGACAATAATCCAGTAGATATCCCTTATATAAATATTATTAGAATTTCCATTGTTATATTTTTGGCATTCGCGGTATTTCATTACGTTAAATTTTTAAATCGTCAAGATGAGTTAATGCAGCGGTATCATGATTTTGTATTCAGTTGGGGCGCCATGGGATTTCTAGTACTTGGATTAGGAGCGTCATTGATTTCGCCACTATTTGCCTTTTCTCCAACCTTTTATGAGTTCTTTTTAGCATTTGCTGTGGGATCAGTATTCGGCGGTTATAGATTCTACAAAAAGTACTTATCTGAATGAAAAATAATTTAAAAGAGTTAAGAGAATCTAAAGGGCTTAGCCAAGAAAAGCTTGGAGATAATTTGGGTGTCAGCAGGCAAACAATTAATTCAATAGAGAATGGTAAATTTGACCCATCTCTAACCCTTGCGATAAAACTCACTAAATTTTTTGATGAGCCGATTGACTCAATTTTTGAATTCGAGGACTAAATTAATTGATTACAGTAATAAAAATGGCTAAATTCTATACTAAATTCAAGATTCAAATTTATGGTGGAGCTAGGCGGGATCGAACCGCCGACCTCAACACTGCCAGTGTTGCGCTCTCCCAGCTGAGCTATAGCCCCTTGAAAAAAATTAAACTATTATACCCATCAAAGATTGTGAATAAAAAATTTAATCTAAAACTATGAAATTTTATATAAACATTGCCCTCTTTATCTCTCTTTTTAATTTCTCAAATATAACTTCAGCGGATACCAATAAAAATGCGGAATTATTTGGATCACTACCCGATGTTTCGAGTGTAAAAATTTCTCCTGATGGAAGGTTTGTTGGTGTTCAGCAAAAAACTGATGAAACTATAATCGTTAAGATAATAGATCTAGATAATGCACAATTGTTAAGTATTCATAATTTTGGAGCCAAGGGTCAAATAACAGATTTTTTTTGGGCAACCGATGAAAGGTTAGTTTTTTCTGTTGCTAGAGGTAGTTCTAGAACTACAGAATTGTATAACTATGGGCAGCTTGTAGCAGCAAATATAGATGGAAAAAGTACTAAGCTGATTGCCGGGTGGGGATCTGCACCAGATACAAGACAAGGGGTTAGAAATAGAGCTAGAACCAACCCTGATAGACCCGCTCTAATCGTCCACAGGCTACCGAATGATCCAAATAATATATTGGTTAATTTCTTTGATAATGCAGGGTATAACGATCTAGCTGAATTAAATATCAATACTGGAAAAGTTAAATGGATAACCACCTCTCCAGTCATCTATCCTGACTGGATTTTTGATAAAGAAGGAAACTTAATGGGCGTTGCCAGTAGTACTTTAGAAAATAATTCTGAAATATATCTTTTTAAACCGAACCTTCCAAACGGATCATTAAGCTCAAGAGAATGTGCACAAGTTACTAATTGTTATATTCCTCCAATCAGGGAAGATAATAAAAGACCAGGATGGGTTTTCTTTAAAGAATTTGAATTCCCTAAAGGTGCTTCAATAGAAGGGTTTACTGCTAACGGCAAAATGATGGTTATTGAACACATGAACGAAGATCGAACAGGAGTATATGAGTACGATCTGAAGGAAAATACATATGAGCTTGTCTATAGACATGAAAAAGTTGATATTTCTAGGGTTTATTCCAGTTATGATGATGGGCCTTTTGGAATTAGGATAGATGACGGAAAGCCAGAATATTTGTATTTTTCTGAACCCAATAGGCTCAAGGATATAAGTTTAAAATTCTACAATGCATTCCCTGGAGATATCATTCAAGTAACATCTTACTCAAGTGACTACTCTAGAGCAGTAGGAAGAATCAGCTCAGATATTAATCCTGGTATTTTTTACTTAATGGATGTGAAGAAAAATCAGATCTCCCCTCTTGGAAGATTTTGGTCTAAAACTTCTTATGACTCTCTCGCAAAAATGGAGGTAATCAATTTCAAAAATAGACATGGTGACCTGATTCAATCTTACTTTACAAAGGCGGTAGGAAAAGAAAATGCTCCCACTATTGTAATGCCTCATGGCGGGCCATGGGCAAGAGATTACTGGGGGTTCCATCCTGAAGTACAGTTTTTAGCTGCTGAAGGTTTCAATGTACTGCAAAACAACATAAGAGGATCTACTGGGTATGGTCTAAAACATACTGCGCACGTATATGGTAATTTTGCTGAGGTTCTAACAGATATGTTTGATTCAATTGAATTCCTTGATCAAGAAGGAAGAATTGATAAAGGTCAAGTGTGTGTATATGGAGGCAGTTATGGAGGTTATGCTGCTACGCAAGGACCTATGATGAGGCCTGATCTCTTTAAATGCGCTGTGAGTGAGGCGGGTCTTTATGATGTAAATGCACAATACAAAAGCGGTGACATAAGAATGAATAGAGGAGGTAAAAAATTCCTAGAAGACGCATTTGGTGATGGAGAGAAAGCAGAAGACATGTCTCCTATAAATTACATCTACAAGTTAAAAACACCTTTTATGATCATTCACGGTAAGGAAGATATAAGAACGCCATGGCAAGAAGCCGAGGCTTTTATGAAAGGCATGGATAAGAATGGAATAGAGTACGAAAAAATGATCATCGAAAAAGAAACCCATGGTTTCTCTAAAGAAGAAAATAGAATCGAGAAAATGAAACGAATAAGCGCCTTTTTTAATAAGTATCTTGATACTTAGGAAGTAACTGTATTATTTTTCTTAATTAAAATAGTTACAGAGTAGAAAGCTGCACTAAATAGAATGCATGCCAAGGCGCTACTAGCGTAAAAGGGTATGGCATTGATATAACAAAGAATAAGTCCATTTAAGTTATTCGCGTAAGTCGAAGAATTAAGCCATACTCCAAAGTTGCTTATAACAAAAAAGACCATAGGCGAAGATATGGCTAGTACCCCTACTCTTTTCAGAGAGGCGTGATGAAAATAGTAAGTCATTAAGCTAAGAGCGATAATTGGGAAATAGGTCCATAACATCAAAGAATGCATGCCAATAAAAAAATCTGATATGAGCATTCCACACAGGGGAACAATTATGGAAAAGGTTATATCTTTTTTTATAAAAGGCAGAAAAATTATTCCAGCCAAGATTGGTGTAAAGTTTGGAGGGTGAGGAATAATTCTACTTAAAACAAGTAAAAGAGTTAAAAAAATAATGCCTTTTAGGTAGTTCATTTTGTTATTCTAATTGAATTAAAAGTTATTGGAAAAATTAATGAATCAAGCACCATTACGTGAGCTAGAAGACTTCTCTTTTTCTGGCGGCCAAGCTTTCTTCTACGAAATAAATGAGGAAGATCAACTCAGAATTGCTTTCTGGAATATGGAAAGTACAAGAGGAACGATAATACTTCAATCTGGGAGAACAGAATTTATTGAAAAGTACTACGAAGTTATTGAAGAGTTTGTCTCTAGAGGATTTGCTGTTGCAATGATGGACTGGAGAGGTCAAGGGCTATCAAGTAGGACTGCAAAAGATAAAAGACTAGGTCACATAGATAAATTTGAGACCTACGATGAAGATTTCAAATCAGTAATGAACAACTATTTTCAATCAAAGTGCCCGAAACCTTTTATAGGCTTTGGCCATTCTATGGGAGGATGTCTTTTGACTTCTTATTTCATTTCTCAGGACAATCTTTTTGATAAATGCATTTTATGCGCGCCTATGGTATCGGTAAGAGCAAATGCCTTATCAAGAAGAATTGTTGGAGCATTGGGAATACTTGAAATCTTTGGTTTGGGATCTTTTCCATTGCAGAAACCTTCATGGGATGAAGAAGATGGTTGGACAAAAGAACCTTTTGAAGAAAACGCTCTCACATCAGACAAAAGAAGGTTCAATAGGTCTTACAAATTAATTAGTAAATTTCCTGAATTAGGCGTAAAAGGGATTTCAGTTGGTTGGTTAAAACATGCCTTAAAAAGAACTAATCAATTTAAATCCTTAGATTGGACTAAATCAATAAAAAAACCCCTGCTGCTTCTTGATGCTACTGAAGATAAATTAGTAAATAGTCAGTTGAACAAAGACTTGTTAGGGCAATCTTCTTTGGTAACTATCAAATCAATCAATTCTCAGCATGAAATAATGATGGAGAGTGATGAAATTCGAAAAGAGGCCTGGGAGTCTATAGATCTTTTTCTAAAGACTGAATCATAGATAAGAAATTATCTAATCTCTTTAGAACAATATCCTTACCTAGTATTTCGCAAACTAAGTCAATTGAAGGAGAGTTCACTGTTGCCGTTAAAGCCAACCTTAATGGCAATCCTATTTTTCCAAAACCAACATCTAACTCTGAAACAGCTTTATTTATAACCTCTTTTATTGAAATTTGATCCCACTTTTCAAGTTCAGATAAATAAGACTTCAATAATGATAAATATGCATGGGTTCCTTCCTTGCAGTGTTTATCGATTAGAGTATCTTCAAACTCTTCTGGGTCTTTAAAGAAGTAAGAGGAATGAACTACGAAGTCATTTAAAGTTGAACACCTGTCTCGAATTGCCAAAAGAACATTATTTGAATATTCACCACCATCAAAGTTTTTGTTGTTTATTGCATTGGTCAATTGCTCTTTACTCTTAGAATCTAAGTAATGCTTATTAAACCAGAGCAATTTATCCATCGAGAATGTTGCGGGTGACTGGTTAAGAGTACCTTCTACAAATGTCTCCTCCATTTCATGATGATCAAAAATTTCTTGATCACCTTTTGACCAACCTAAACGCAATAGATAATTTTTAAGAGCTTCAGGCAAAATTCCCTGTGAGGAATATTCACCAACTCCTAATGCTCCATGTCGTTTCGATAATCTCTTCCCATCCTCTCCAAGTATCATAGGAACATGCCCGTAGGTAGGAACATTTTCATTAAAGGCTTTAAATACATTTATTTGCTTAAAAGTATTATTGACATGATCATCGCCTCTTATGACATGGGTTATTTCAGAATCCAGGTCATCAACTACAACGCAAAAATTATAAGTGGCAGATCCATCGCTTCTCTCAATAATAAAATCTTCAAGTTGATCATTTGATACTTGAATCTCACCTTTTACTAAATCAGTAAAAGAGGTAGATCCCTGTTCCGGCATTTTGAAACGAACAACGGTATTATCTGCTCTAGGAAGATTAAGATCTCGTGAATTTTTGTCCTCTTCTATATCATCACCTTTACATACATATGCAGAACCATTCTCTAGAAGACGCTCAACCATTTCTTTGTAGCGTTTTGCATTATGAGATTGAAAAATAGTTTCTTGATCAAATGTGATACCGAGCCATTTAAAGCTATTAATAATCTCTTCAGTGTATTCATCTTTAGACCTGGTTTTATCCGTATCCTCTATTCTTAGAAGGCATTCTCCTTGACGAGATTTAGCATACAGCCAGGCGAATAAAGCTGTTCTTGCACCACCAATATGAAGATATCCTGTAGGGCTAGGAGCAAACCTAGTTCTAATTCTAGACATTTTTATTTAAACCTATTGGATCTGTTCCAGTCTCTTCTTTCATTCTCAGCAAATATTCCTCATGCTCTTTAATTTCATTATCAGAAAGCTCAACTACCTTTAGATTTAACTTAGAACTCAGTTGACCATCTGTTTCGGTCTTCTCATTTAATTGCTCTGAAGTTGAATCAGTGAAGTCTAAAGCGCTTTGACCACCAGTCATAGAGAGATAAACATCACCTAGAATCTGTGAATCGAGTAAGGCTCCATGCAATTCTCTATCATAACCGCCAATTTCGTATCTCTTTACTAGAGCATCCAGGCTATTTCTTTGGCCTGGATGTTTTTCCCTAGCTATTTGAAGAGTGTCCGTTACCTTAGAGACGCATTCAGCAACTAATGGCAGATTCTTTGACAAAAGATTTATTTCATGGTCCAGAAATTTGATATCAAATTCCGCATTGTGAATAAGCAACTCAGATTCTTTAATGAAAGTTACGAAGTCATCATAAATTTCTTCAAATCTTGGCTTGTCACTTAAAAATTCTGTTGTTAAGCCGTGTACCTCCAACGCGGCCTCGTCACTATCTCTGTCAGGATTAAGATAAACATGGAATTGTTCTCCAGTAAACTTTCTATTAATTAGCTCTATACATCCTATCTCAATAACTCTATGTCCTAATTTAGGATCTAATCCAGTAGTTTCTGTATCTAGTATTATCTGTCTAAGCATTTATATTTCGTCTATTCCTTTATTAGCGAGCATATCGGCTATATCATTTTCTCTATTTCCACTATGTCCTTTGATCCAACTCCAGGATACGTTATGAAATTGATTTAATTCATCAACTTTCATCCATAAATCTTTATTTTTAACAGGTTTTTTTGAAGCAGTTTTCCATCCGTTTTTTTTCCAAGATTTAATCCAAGATTCTATTCCGTCCTTCAAATAGTTAGAGTCAGTATAAATTTCTATATGTCTTCTTTCTTCAAAGTAGCTCAGGCCCTCTATAGCTGCGGTCATTTCCATTTGGTTGTTTGTAGTATTTTTTTCTCCTCCAAAAAGTGTTATTTCATTACTATTTTCGATAATTAAAACTCCCCAACCACCTGGTCCAGGATTTCCCCTACATGCGCCATCGGTATAGATTATTACTGGAGAAGACATATACAAATTGTATTACACTTGTACTAACTATTCCCACTTTCTAAGTGTAAAATCTATATATGTTTGAAATATTTCCTATAAGAGCCTTTTCGGATAATTACATTTGGATGTTAATTAAAGATGATGAAGTTACTGTAGTTGATCCAGGGGATTCAGTGCCGGTAATAAATTTATTAAATGAAAAGAACTTGAATTTAAACAATATCATCATAACTCATCATCACTTTGATCATACTGGAGGTATTCAAAAGCTGAGCGAAGTTTATGATTGTGATGTTTACGGACCCTCTCAAGGTCATATTCAAGGTATTAATAAGCCTATTAATGACAATCAGGAATTTATGATTTCTAATACCTTATTTAAGGCTATAGCCACTCCTGGACACACACTTGATCACTTATCTTATTTCATTGATCAAGATAATGAACCGTTGTTGTTGAGTGGAGATACTCTCTTCTCAGGAGGATGTGGAAGATTATTTGAAGGTACGCCTTTGCAAATGTATGAATCTTTATCTAAATTTGCCAACCTTCCTACAAATACTAAAGTGTATTGTACTCATGAATATACTGAATCAAATTTGAAATTTGCACTAGCAGTTGAGCCTAACAACTCACATCTAAAAGAAAAGTTTTCAGAAGTCGTGCAATTAAGGTCTGAGGATAAAGAAACATTGCCTTCAACTATAGGTGAAGAGCTAAAAGTGAATCCTTTTATGCGGTGTAATGAGTTAGATGTAAAAAAAGCAGCTGAAAACTTTTCTAATGCTCAATTTTCTCAACCTCATGAAGTTCTGGGAAGTATAAGAGATTGGAAAGATAATTTCTAAAATGAAAAAAATTTCTTACTTTATTGCGATAGTTATATTTAATGGTTGCACAACAGTTGCAAGTAACGAAATAATTAAACTTGATTCACAGTCTATAACTACTGAAAGTCCAAATATAATCGAAGCTAAACTTGAAGCTACGCCTTTTGATATCTGGGAAAGAATAAGACTAGAATTAACTTTAAAAATTCCAGAGGATCAAATTGCTTCAACTAGCGTATACAGAGAAAGACTTTATAAAAACCAATCTGCTGTAAATAGAATAAGCAAATCAGGTCAAAGGTATCTTTATCATACCCTGACTAGAGCCGAAGAGCTCGGACTACCAGTTGAGCTAGCATTACTGCCTTTTGTAGAAAGTGAGTTTGACCCTTACGCAAAATCAATAGACGGAGCTACAGGCATATGGCAATTTATGCCCGCTACGGGTAAGGAATGGGGTTTAAAAAGTAATTGGTGGTACGACGGCAAAAAAGACGTTCTTGCCTCAACTGAGGCCGCGCTTCAATTCTTAACTTATTTGCATGAAAAATTTGATGGAGATTGGTTACTAGCGATGGCGGCTTACAATACCGGGCCTACCAGAGTAAATAGGGCTATCAGAAAAAATAAAAGGGAAAATAAGCCTATTAGATTTTGGGACCTAAATCTTCCCAAAGAAACTACTGCCTATGTCCCAAAACTCCTAGTGCTTTGCGAGCTTATCAAAGATCCCCAAGCTTTTGAGGTAAACTTACCTAGCATAGCAAACAGACCCTATTTTCAGAGAGTTAAAATACCAGGACAGCTAGATTTAATGCAAGCCGCTGATTTAGCAGGACTAAAACCTGAAACTATTTATGAGTTAAATCCCGGCTTTAATCAATGGGCCACTGATCCAAGTGGTCCTCATTACCTTCTGTTACCTATAGGTGTATCAGATAGATTTATCACTCAGTTGGAATCTTTAGATCAGAATGATTTAGTAAGGTGGGATCGATACAAAATAAGACGAGGAGATAATCTTAACCGAATTGCCTCTAGATATAAGATTGAGGTTTCTGTACTAATGGAAATTAATGGTATGGAATCAGATCTGATCTATGCCGGAAAGGAGATAATGGTACCTAGAGGATCTGCTTGGGCTAATAAACAATCTCCAAGAGAACAAGTATATCAAGTTAAAGCTGGTGACTCTTTATGGAATATTTCTAAGAAATTTAAAGTATCAATTGAAGATGTTGCACTATGGAATGATTTGGATATTGAAAAACCTCTTCAAATAAATCAAGAGATCAAAATATTTTCTAAGTACGAAAGAATCAGACTAGATGTGCCATCAAGAAAGCTTAGAACAATGCTTTACCCTGTCAAATCTGGAGATACTATAAGTAGGATAGCATCAAAATTTGATATCTCTGCCCAAGAAATCCAACAATGGAACGAGATAGAAGACGTGTCTAAAATTTTTCCAGGTCAAGTACTAAAACTCTTTCTCTAAGAGTCTGCGGTTCTAGGATCTATAGCATCCCGAAGTCCATCTCCAATAAAGTTGAGAGAGAACAATGTTAAAGAGAAAGCTAAAGAAGGAAATATCAATAACCACCAGTACTCCTCCATTGAAACAGCACCATCTCTTATCAGAAGACCCCATGAACTCAAAGGTGGCTGAACTCCTAATCCAAGAAAACTTAAAAAAGATTCAAGAAGCATAATTTGTGGGACTGTTAAGGTTGCGTAAACTATAACTGGACCCATAGCATTAGGGATTAGATGCCTAAATATAATACTTAATTTACTGACCCCCATTGCTTCAGCTGACAATATAAATTCTTGTTTAGATAAATTAAGAACCTGGCTTCTTACTATTCTGGCCATAGTAAGCCACTCCACAGCACCTATAGCCAAGAACAAAAGAACTAAGTTTCTTCCAAAGATCACCATTAGAAGAATAATTAAAATAATAAAAGGTATGCCGTACAAAGTATCAACAATTCTCATCATGATTGCATCCGTTTTTCCACCAGAGAATCCTGCTATGGTTCCCCAAATTACTCCTATGATTAAAGCAACAGAAGTAGCCAAAAAACCAACCATTAAAGATATTCTGCTTCCGTACATCATCCTGGTTAATAAATCTCTACCTAGTGTGTCAGTTCCCAATAAATGATCAGACGATGGAGGAGAAGCACCTAATGCAAGATCCTGATAAGCGTAATCATATGGAGCAATAAATGGCGTTATTAAAGCCACAAACACAAGTATAAAAATATAAATCAAGCTAAATAAAGATAACTTATTAGTAGTAAGCCTAAGTAAGGCATCCTTGAAAAGGCTACTTTCTTGATTACTCATTATCTTAATTTAGGATTAATAGCTGCAGCAATTAAATCAGAAACGAGATTTAGACCTATTATGAGACAAGAGAAGAATATAGATGACCCTAAAATCATTGTGTAATCTCTATTGAAGGCAGCTTCAACATAAAAACGTCCAAGTCCTGGGATACCAAATATTGTTTCGACAACAAAAGAGCCTGCCAATAGTCCAGCCATAGCAGGACCGAGAAAGGCTATTACTGGAGTTAATCCACCTTTTAGAGCGTGTACCAAGACAACTCTGGTTTCGCTTAAACCCTTTGCTCTGGCAGTTCGTATAAAGTCCTGATTAAGAACTTCCAACATGCCTCCTCTAGTAAGACGAGCACAGTAAGCTGCATAAGCAGTGCCTAGTGTAATTGTTGGCAATATTTTATCTCCTGCCAAATCTCCCCAACCTGAAACAGGCAAGACTTCTAACCAAATACCAAAAATAAGGGTTAGTAAAGGACCAAGAATGATAGATGGAACACATATTCCTACCATGGCGGAAGTCATCGGAATATAATCAAGATAGGTATTCTTTTTTAAGGCACTTATGATTCCTGTTCCTATGCCCAAAAGTAAGGCAAATAATATTGAATAAACGGCAAGTTCGAAAGTAATAGGAAGACCTGTAAAAATTAGCTCACTAACTGTTCTACTGGGGTATCTAAAAGAAGGACCAAAATCTCCTACCGCTACTCCACTTAAATAGTCTGTATATTGCTCAAGAAGAGGCGCATTGAGATTATATCTCTCATTAAGTTTTTCCATTACCTCAGGCGAGACAGCTTTGTCCTCATCAAAAGGCCCACCTGGAGCCGAATGTACCATGACAAATGTGACTGTTATTACAGCTAATAGAACTGGTATAGCTGTGAAAAGCCTCTGGAGTATTAGGTTTAACAAACTTTATTTTTTATTTTCTAAATAAACAAACTGATAGGGTCTAGAATCAAGTAGGTTATTTCCCCATCCTTGAACATCTTCATGAAGCATATAAATTCTAGTATAAGTATAAATAGGAATAATGGGCATTTCGTCCATTAAGATTTTTTCTGCTTCATAAAAATGATTAAATCTTTTGACTTGAGTGGTACTATTAGCTGCAGCAATTAATAAGTTGTCATACTCTTCATTGGACCATCCCGTCTGATTATTACCTCTTCCTGTAACCATCATGTCTAAAAAGCTCTTTGGATCTATATAATCACCTATCCAACCTGCTCTAGCTATTTGGAAATCGCCAATTGATTGTCTTGAAAGATAAACCTTCCAGTCTGTATTGGTCAGAGTAATATCAACATTGAGAGTTGTTTTCCACATTTGCTGAATAGCTTGAGCTAGTTTTTGGTGTCCTTCGCTAGTGTTATATAAAAGATCGACAGAAGGAAAAGGATTAGCATCTGAATAACC
>Ga0181580_10001003_pt1 | contig 22053 bp, 16 predicted proteins | sample 071ome_23_FD_132413 | JGI IMG/M metagenome (GOLD analysis project Ga0181580, IMG submission 132413) | Coastal salt marsh microbial communities from the Groves Creek Marsh, Skidaway Island, Georgia - 071403BT metaG (megahit assembly) | ecosystem: Environmental > Aquatic > Marine > Intertidal... | reverse complement strand
GGGCAATGTACCCCCTGACGCCGATCAGCGACCAATGGGACTCATGCAGTCAGGGTCACAGAGGGCTATTTCCATGCCGGCGTCGGGGGAGTGCCTCACGTTTGGTCGCGAGCATCTCGAATGCAGCCGCCACACGTTGCCGTGTTTCATGTGGCTCGATGACGTCATCGACGAAGCCCCGCTCAGCTGCCACGTAGGGGTTGAGAAGTCGTTCGGTGTAGTCCTCGATGAAGGCGGCGGTCTCGTCCGGATCGGCACCCCGACGCAGAATTGCTGCCGCTTGCCCCGCGCCCATCACCGCAAGTTCCGACCATGGCCACGCGAGGCACACGTCGTTGCCCATGGTCTTCGAATCCATCACGATGTACGCGCCGCCATATGACTTGCGGAGGACCACACAGACACGGGGCACAGTTGCCTGGCCGTAGGCGTACACCAGCTGTGCACCGTGGCGAATCATTCCGCGCCACTCGAGATCTTTGCCGGGATAAAAGCCTGGCGTGTCCACCAGCGTGAGCAGTCCGAGCCCGAAGGCGTCACAGGTGTTCACGAACCGAGCCGCCTTCTGCGATGCCAAGATGTCGAGCGTTCCGGCCAACGCGATGGGTTGATTGGCGATGACTCCGATTGGTCGTCCGTCAATTGTGGCGAATGCGGTGACAACATTTGTGGCCCATCCGCTGCGCACCTCATAGAGAGATCCGTCGTCAACAATCGACTCTGCTACCCGGCGCACGTCGTACCCGCCTGACGACGATTCGGGCAGGACGTCGGCAAGTTCTGGGCACAATCGATCGGCAGGATCGTGGCGATCGTGGCGCGGCGGCGCAACACTGGCGCTATCTGGAAAATAGGCCAGCAATTCACCAACCGCGTCGACCGCGTCGCGGCGACGTGGCACAACGACCGCGCCGACACCGGCGTGGGAGGACATCATCGCGGCCGAACCAAGCTCGGCCTTGTCGATAGCAACCCCTGTGAACTGCTCGACCATCATTGGCCCATTGACGAATGCGTACGCATCTTCGGTCATCACGACAACATCGGCGAGACCGAGAAGCAGTGCAGGACCGGACACTGCTGGCCCGTCGACGATTGCGAAAATGGGTATCAGGCCGCTGGCGCGGGTCATGTGGGCCGCGACTGCGCCCCATCCGGCGAGGGGAGCTATTCCCTCCCGCACATCTGCACCGGCGGAATTCACGATGAGAACGAAGGGAATGGCCTCATTGATCGCGTGGGTAACCCCCGCACCCATCACCGTGGTCATCTCCGACGTCAGTGGTGGTGCGGGGTCACTCTCGTCGAATTCAACTAGGACGACCTTCCGGCCAGCGATGGCACACACATCGGCACGAACGTTGCCGGGGACACGGGCGAGAACACTGAGGCGATCGGTGCGACCGCCAGAGGTGGGCACGATGGGATCGGCGCTGATGGGCATCGGCGCCAAACTTAGACGCTCGCTCCGACAACTCAGTGACAGCTGATTACTGCTGTAAACGGTGGACGCCGGTGTCTGGGTCCAGTAGTTCGTTAATTGTTTCCTCGAGTGCATCAATCACAACTCGTGTCGCGGCGCTCGGGCGCGGACGTCGACGTGTGGCGAGTCCGACGGTGCGTCGTGGAAGACCATCAGGTCTGGCAATGATTGCTCCGCTGTCGGGTTCGGCAGCAATTCCGGGTGCGGGCACAATCGCCGCTCCGTGTCCATCAAGTGCAAGCGCCGCGAGCAATCGCACTCCGTCGATTTCGCTCATGGCAACCAGCCCGATATCGGCATCCGCGGCTGCTCGTTCGAGAACACGTCGTAACGCCGAACCACGCGGGGGGAGCAATAGGGGGACACCATCGAGGTCTGATAACTGTGTGGGAGGACGATCAGCGAGCTGGTGCGATGGGGGTATCAGCAGTACCAACTCTTCTTCGAACAACGGTCGAACATCAAGGTCGGCTTCGTCGAGTGGGAGGTGAACGAGCGCGGCATGGAGATGACCACTGACAACATTCGGAATGAGCGCGGACGTGCTTCCCTCACTGATAATCGGATGAACTCGCGGATGCTCGGCCGCGACACGGTTCAGCAGGGGGGCCATTAACCACCTGGCAACGGTTCCGATCACACCGATGCGGGCGTCACCGGCGACGTCGGTGTCGGCGCTTGTGATGTCCGAACGGATGTCGTCCAACTCGTTCAGGATCCGCCGGGCGCCGTCGACGACTCGTTGCCCTTCTTCGGTAAGCCGCCCGGTCGTCCGTTCTACAAGGCTGACTCCGAGCGTGCGTTCAAGTTTCGCGATATGGGCCGAGACATTTGACTGGACCGTGTACAGGGCTCGCGCGGCTGACGAGAAGCTTCCATGTTCGGCGATAGCGACCAGAGTCGTCAGTTGTCGCAAATCCATCTCTCGAAACGATATCAACTATCGGTAATTTCGGCTTGCGAGATGCACGACGGAACGTGCATACTTTCACAAGCACAGCAGGCATCACATCCCCCCAAGCGTGAGGTCTGCGGGAACCGGATCCCCCCTCCGGTGTCCCAGGTCGAGACGCCCCGAGCAATCGGGGCGTCTCCCTATGTTCCACTGGCGTCCACAATCAACTGTCTGTACGCTGTTGGCTCTTATGACCGATGTCACAATGTCGACCCCGTCTCGAACGGGCGTGGCCTGGACGGCCCGGACGCTGGGGTACCGCCTTGTGGTCGAATTCGCCGTTGTCGCAGCACTTTTCGGTATCTACCGAGTTGTCAGAGGCTTCCGGCGCGATGATCTCGCCATCGCATTCGAGAACGCGGCGGATGTGATCGGCGTGGAGTCAATGCTTGGTCTGCTGGTTGAAGATGACCTTCAGCGATGGATTCTCTCCCACGACGCCTTGGTCACGATGCTTAACCACTACTACATCTGTTCCATTTTCCGGTTGCGGTCGGCACTCTCCTGTGGCTCTTGGTGTGGCGGCCTGATCGCTACCGACCATTTCGTAATCTCATGGCTCTCACTACCGGAACGGCGCTCGTCGTGCATGTTGTGTACCCCCTAGCGCCACCGCGGTTGCTTCCCGGGTTTGTGGACACCATGCATAGTCACGGCCCCAACATCTATCCAAGTGACGTACTCCAGGGTGCGGCCAACCAGATCGCCGCGATGCCCTCGCTCCACTTTGGGTGGGCGGTGCTGTGTGCAGGTGCGGTCATCTCCAGCGTTCAGTGGCGAGGCCGATGGTTGCTCGCCCTTCATCCCGTGGCCATGCTGCTGTCGATTCTGGCCACAGCGAACCACTGGTGGCTCGACGCCGTCTCGGCTGTTCTACTGATCGGAGTCTCCGCGCTACTCCTGCGCGTCAGTCACCGAATGTCGGCCCATCGAATGTTTCGTGTGATGCGAACGCTGCGACTGGTTCGCGGCGAAGTCGCGTAACAATCCGGGTGGGGACTCCCAAGTAGATCAGTGCGCAGAGCGCATGTTCGGGAGGCAATCCCAACTCGCCGGCCACCTCTTGTTCGGCTCGCGACATGAACGTGGTGAGAACTCCACCCACCCCGCGCGACCGAGCACTCAGCAAGATGGACCAGCAAAATGGAAAGACCGAACCGCCTCCCGCCATCGGTAGGCGATCGGCGTCGGCATCCACCGCCGCAACGCGACGAAGGTCAGCAGCGATGGCCAGCACAACCCCGGTGCGTTCGGGTGCATCGAGCAGGGGATTCGGATACCCGGTGGCGTGATCCTCAGGTGGGGCTCCGTCGATCACATTAAATGGAACGCGACCCTGTTCACCCGTGGCCATGTACGCATCCCAGATTGGCCGAGTGACTTCAGCGAAACGCTGCATGGTGTCTTGTGACCGCACCACAGCGACGCGCCATGGCTGCCGGTTTCCACCTGACGGCGCGAACCGAGCATCATCGAGGATCGCTGCAACGGTGGCATCGTCGACGGGTTCACCCGTGAAATCGCGGACGGCGGCGGTGGTTCGGAGCGCCTCTGTGATGTCCATCAGGCCTGCGACACGCGTTCGCGCACGATGTTGAGAGCCGATCCGGCCGTGAACCACCCAACCTGATCCTCGCTGAAGGTGTGTAGGGTGGTGATCTCGCGCTGGTTCCCATCAGGCGACGTGATAATGACGGTCACGGGCCGGCCCGGAACTGGCGGTAGATTCACGATGCTGATGCGGTCGTGTTCGCCAATACCGTCGTAGTCATCGGGATGGGCAAAGGTCAACGGCAGCATCCCCTGCTTCTTGAGGTTTGTCTCGTGAATCCGAGCGAATGACCGTGCGAGGACAGCGACACCGTTGCGGAATCGTGGTTCCATCGCGGCGTGTTCGCGTGAGGACCCCTCGCCATAGTTGCGATCCCCAATGGCCACCCACCGGATATTGGCCTCGTGGTAGCGGCGTGCAATCTCCGGATAGGTGCGACGCTCTCCATCGGTGATATCGAGCCCGACACCGACCTCGGAGTCAAACGCATTCACGGCACCGGCGAAGAGGTTGCCGGAGATGTTCTCGAGATGGCCGCGATATTTCAGCCATGGACCCGCCGCGGAGATGTGATCAGTGGTGCACTTTCCGGCGGCTTTCATCAGAATCGGCAGGTCCAACATGTCGTGATCGTCCCACGGGGCAAAGGGCGACAGAAGTTGGAGTCGATCACTCGTCGGGCTCACAGCAACGTCGACGCCAGAGGAATCTTCCGGTGGTGCCGTGAAGGTGTCTTCGCCCGGGTCGAAGCCGTTGTCGGGCAGCACGGTTCCCTGCGGCGCGTCGAGCCACACTTCGGAACCATCGGGCGCGATGAGCGGTTCGGAGGTTGGATCAAAGTCCAGTCGACCCGATAGAGCGATCGCCATCACGGTGTCAGGGGACGTGACGAACGACAGCGTGTTGGCTGACCCGTCGTTGCGCTTCGGGAAGTTGCGGTTGAACGAGTTCACGATGGTGTTCGGCACCCCGGTGACCGATTCTGGACGTGACCACTGGCCGATGCATGGGCCGCACGCGTTCGCCAACACAGTGGCACCGACGGCTTCGAGGTCCGCCAAGAGTCCGTCGCGTTCGATCGTTGCGCGTGTCTGCTCCGAGCCGGGGGTGATGAGCAGCTCACACGATGCCGTGATGCCCGCAGCAGCAGCTTGGCGCGCGATCGATGCGGCCCTGGTGATGTCCTCATAGGAGGAGTTCGTGCATGAACCGATGAGAGCGGCTGACACCTGAGTTGGCCAGTTGTTCTCCTGGGCGGCAGCGGCGATGTCACTGCCAGCGCGATGCGCGCGATCAGGTGAGTGTGGGCCGTTGATCAATGGCGTGAGCGAATCCAGATCAATCTCGATGAGTTCGTCGTAGAGCGCACCCTCGTCCGCGCGGAGATCGTCGGCGACCGCATCGGCGGCGTCCGCGAGATCGGATCGACCCGTGGCGACGAGATAGGCCGACATTTCGGCGTCGTAGCCAAAAAGTGATGTGGTGGCACCGATCTCCGCACCCATGTTGCAGATCGTTGCCTTACCCGTTGCCGAAATTGAATCCGCACCGGGTCCGTGGTACTCGACGATTGCTCCGGTGCCGCCCTCCACCGTGAGTCGACGGGCGACTTCCAAAATGACGTCCTTGGGCGAGGCCCACCCACTCAACGAACCGGTCAAGCGAACGCCGATCACCTTCGGCCACCGCACATTCCAGGCAAATCCGGTCATGACGTCAACCGCATCGGCGCCGCCGACACCAATGGCGATCATGCCGAGCCCACCAGCGTTCGGCGTATGCGAGTCGGTGCCGATCATCATGCCGCCGGGGAATGCGTAGTTCTCCAATACGACCTGGTGGATGATGCCCGAGCCCGGCCCCCAGAAACCGATGCGGTACCGCGCGGAGACGCTGCGCAAGAAGTCATAGACCTCACGGTTCGTGTCGACAGCGACTCCGAGATCGATGGCCGCACCGACCTTGGCTTGGATGAGGTGATCACAGTGGACGGTCGAGGGCACGGCTGCTTCGTTCAACCCAGCGGTCATGAATTGCAGAAGCGCCATCTGTGCAGTGGCGTCCTGCATTGCGACTCGGTCGGGGCGCAGGTCGGCGTAGCTTTCACCCCGCACGAGATCCTGGCCTTCGGGATCATCGAGATGGTTGATGAGGATCTTCTCGGCCAACGTCAACGGACGCTCCAAGCGACGCCGTCCAATGGCAACCCTTTCGGGGAGTGTGGCGTAGACGCCGCGGACAAGGTCGAGAGGGGTGCGAGAACCGACTGTCATGCGCTCAACACTAGCGACGAGCGATCCTTGGTAGTCGGCCGAAACAATGTCGGCCTAGCGCGAGCGCTGTCCCCAGCGATTCCAGTGGCTCACCTCGCGGGCCGGTAGCCGACTCGCTGGCTTGAAGTCGGTACCGATCGTGTACGCGATTGGGAATAGGCCGCCCTGGCTATATGTGTCGAAGGGAATGCCAACGATGTCGGCAACCTCTTGTTCGCCTCCGTTAATGAGGTGCAGCGTGGTCCATGCCGATCCGAGACCACGAGGCCGTAACGCCAACATGAAACTCCACACCGCTGGAAGGAGCGACCCCCAGAAAGCTCCCGATGTTGCGGCATCTGGTTTCCCCTCGAGGCAGGGAATGAGTACCACCGGGGACTTCGCAAAGTTGTCGGCCAGATACTGCGCCGAATCGACAACACGGTCAGCAGCGAGGGTGCGCGGATCGTCCTCGGCGTAGGTGGCTCGTGGCATGGATCTGTAGGTCGCAAAGTTGCGCGCGTACACCTCGCAGATCCGGTCCTTGGTGGCCTGATCGTCGATGAAAACCCATTGCCAGCCTTGCCGATTGGACCCCGTCGGTGACTGAAGTGCAATGTCAAGCGCGTCCATGATGACGTCGTCGGGAACAGGGCGATCAAAATCGAGGCGCTTGCGCACACTGCGGGTGGTCATCAAGACGTCATCAGCGGAGAGGTTCAAGTGGTCAGCCATACCCAAAGTGTCACGGGTGCGGCCCGCTCGGCACGAATCGTGGCATCTGGCCGCATCTCATCTGCGGGTCGTTCCTGTGGTGCGGTGCATGGGAGACTCGGCGCATGAGCAAAGAACGTGTTGTCGTCACCGTCGAAGATCACATCGCAACCGTGGTCTTCAATAGGCCCGAAAAGCGCAATGCACTCGACGGTGAGCAGTTCAGCGCGATCGCGGCTGCTGGCGCGCAGGTCGCCACCGATCGCTCTATCCGCGCGGTGATTCTGACGGGTGAAGGTGCCTCGTTCTGCGCAGGGCTCGACTTCAGTGGATTCGCCGCAATGATGGGTGACGGAGATGGCGGAGGCACCGGTAACCCTGGTCGGCTCACCGATAGTGGTCTCACTCATCTGGGCCAGCAGGTGTGCTGGGTGTGGCAAGAGGTGCAGGTGCCAGTAATTGCAGCGTTGCATGGCCACGCATTGGGTGGTGGGCTGCAAATCGCCCTCGGGGCGGATATCCGCGTAGCGCACCCCGACACCAAGTTGTCCGTCAGGGAGATCCACTGGGGAATCATCCCTGATATGACGGGGACTTATTTCTTGCCGCGTCTTGTCGGCGATGACGTTGCACGCGAGTTGACGTTTACGGGACGGGTGTTTGACGCGCGAGAAGGTGCCCAACTCGGGTTGGTAACGCGTCTCAATGACGAGCCGCTCACGGCGGCTCGCGACATCGCCTCGTCGATTGCTGAACGTAACCCCGATGCGCTGCGAGCCGCGAAGCGTCTGCTCGGCGGGGCTTTGAATCGCTCACCTGCGGAGCAGTTCGCCATGGAGCGCACAGAGGTGCATGGCCTTATCGGTACTCCGAATCAGACCGAAGCGATTCGGGCGAACCTTGAGGACCGGCCAGCGGTATTCGCTGATCCCGCGTGACGAACAGCACCAATGCACAAGTGAACAACATGGGCGCCGGAGGCGTTTGCCCGTAATATGTGAGCCCTGGGCCAGTGTCGTCCCAGTCCCATCTCGAGCGATTGAGGACCCACGATGACCAACACTCCGTCCCAAACCGGGCTCTATGACCCCGCCTTTGAACACGATGCGTGTGGTGTATCATTCGTGGCGCACCTTCGTGGCGTTGCGAGCTATGACCTAGTCCGCACTGGTCTCACTGCACTCACCAATCTCGAGCATCGCGGTGCCACCGGTGCCGAACCCGACACCGGAGATGGTGCCGGCATCTTGATACAGGTACCCGATCGGCTGTATCGAGCGGTGGTCGACTTCGAGTTGCCAGCGGCTCGTGAATACGCCACTGGCTTGGTTTTTTGCCCAACCGACGCCGGGGAACGGTCACGCGTGCAAGCGTCGATGGAGACCATCTTCGCGGAGCACATGGTGGAAGTCCTTGGGTGGCGTGATGTTCCCATCGATCCGTCATGTCTCGGAGCAACTGCCCGCGAGGCCCAGCCGTCGATTCAACAGATTTTCGTTGCCACAGCCGATCGGCGCGCCGGCATTGATCTTGACCGCGCGGTCTACGTCGCCCGGAAAAGGTGCGAGCACGAACTCGCAGCCGACGGGGTGTACCTGCCATCACTGTCGTCGCGCACCATCGTCTACAAAGGCATGTTGACGACGCCACAGTTGGAGTTGTTCTTCGGAGACCTCACGGACGAGCGAATCGAGAGCGCCCTGCTGCTGGTGCATTCGCGCTTTTCGACGAACACGTTCCCGTCGTGGCCTCTCGCGCATCCGTATCGATATGTGGCGCACAACGGCGAGATCAACACGGTGCAGGGAAACCAGAACTGGATGCGGGCGCGTGAAGCGCTGCTGGATTCTGAGCTGATTCCGGGGCTGTCAGCGGCGTTCCCGATCTGCACCGAGGGCGGGTCGGACACTGCTCGATTTGATGAAGTTCTTGAGCTTCTACACCTCGGTGGCCGTCCGTTACATCACGCTGTGCTGATGATGATCCCCGAGGCTTGGGAGAACAACACCTCAATGGATCCGGCGCGTCGTGACTTCTACCGGTTCCACGCAGCGATGATGGAACCCTGGGACGGACCCGCAAGCGTCACGTTCACCGACGGCGACATCATCGGAGCGGTACTCGACCGCAATGGTCTTCGGCCGAGTCGCTACTGGGTCACCGCCGACGACATCGTGGTCATGGCCTCCGAGGTTGGCGTGATGGATGTAGAGCCTGAGCGCGTGATCGCCAAGGGGCGCCTACAGCCCGGACGCATGTTCTTGATCGATACGACCGAGGGTCGCATCGTCGGCGACGACGAGATCAAGGATGCGCTGGCAGCAGAGCACCCCTACGGCGATTGGCTCCGTGATGGCAACGTGTCGTTGATCCAACTGCCAGACCGAGAGCATCGGGTCTATTCGCATGACAGTGTGCTCCGCCGTCAACAGATGTTTGGCTACACCGACGAGGAACTGAAGATCATTCTCGCTCCCATGGCGCGTACGGGCGCAGAGCCGATCGGATCTATGGGCACCGACACACCGCTAGCGGTTCTCAGCGATCGGCCGCGGCTTTTGTTCGACTACTTCCAGCAGTTGTTCGCACAGGTGACAAATCCTCCGCTCGATGCCATTCGAGAAGAGGTGGTGACGGCGGTGGGCTCAAGTGTGGGACCCGAAGCAAATCTGTTGGCGCCAGGCCCAGAGAGTTGTCGCCAGCTCACTCTGCCATTCCCGATTCTCGACAATGACGAGTTGGCAAAGATCATCCATGCCGCGGATGAGGGCGGTCACGATGAATTCCGTGCTCATGTCGTTCGAGGCCTCTATCCAGTGACGGGTGGAGGCGACACGCTGGAAGCTCGCCTCGAGGAGATCTTCGCCGAGGTCAGTGCCGCTATTGACGCGGGTTCACGGATCATTGTGCTGTCAGACCGAAATGCCGATGCGGATCTCGCTCCAATTCCTTCGCTGTTGTTGACGTCAAGCGTTCATCACCACCTCGTAAGGACTCGGCAGCGGACGCAGTGTGGTCTCGTCGTTGAGGCCGGTGACGCTCGTGAGATCCACCACATGGCATTGCTGATCGGATTTGGCGCCGGAGCGGTGAACCCGTACCTCGCCTTCGAGTCGATTGAAGATCTCATCGATGCCGGGCTCTACTCGATGTCGGATATTGAGCCCTCGGTGGCTATCCGCAACTACATCAAGGCCTGCGGAAAAGGCGTCGTTAAGGTGATGTCGAAGATGGGGGTATCGACCGTCGCGAGTTACACCGGGGCGCAAATATTTGAAGCAATTGGCTTGAGCTCACAGGTTGTGGACCGTCATTTCACTGGCACCGTCAGCCGGATCGAAGGTATTGGTATTGGTGAGATCGCTGAGGCCGTCCGACGGCGCCACGCTGATGCTCACCCCGAGCGTCCCGAGGAACGCGCGCATCGCCGGCTCGAAGTAGGCGGTGAATATCAATGGCGTCGAGAAGGGGAGTATCACCTTTTCAATCCCGAGACCGTCTTCAAGCTGCAGCACGCGACGCGGGCTGGCCGCTACGACATCTTCAAGGAGTACACCTCCCGAGTGGACGACCAGAGTGGCCGCCTGGCGACGCTTCGCGGCCTGTTCAGTTTCGCCAGTGAACGACCGCCGATCAGTATCGATGAGGTCGAGCCTGCCGCAGCCATCATGGCCCGGTTCTCGACTGGTGCGATGTCGTACGGCAGCATTTCGGCCGAAGCCCACGAGACACTCGCGGTCGCCATGAATCGCATCGGTGGCAAGTCCAACACAGGCGAGGGCGGCGAGGATGCCGAGAGGCTGTATGACGCCGAACGACGTTCATCGATCAAACAGGTGGCGTCCGGCCGATTCGGTGTTACCGCGGAGTACCTGACCAACTCCGATGACATCCAGATCAAAATGGCCCAAGGGGCGAAGCCTGGTGAGGGTGGACAACTTCCCGGCCACAAGGTGTACCCGTGGATCGCATCGACCCGACTCTCCACCCCGGGTGTTGGTCTCATCAGCCCCCCGCCCCACCACGACATCTATTCGATCGAAGACCTCAAGCAGCTCATCCACGACCTGAAGAACGCGAATCCGTCCGCTCGGGTACATGTAAAACTTGTGGCCGAGGTCGGGGTTGGCACCGTTGCGGCCGGGGTAGCGAAAGCCAAGGCCGATGTGGTGCTCATCAGCGGGCATGATGGCGGCACGGGGGCGTCACCGCTGACGTCGCTCAAGCATGCCGGCGGCCCGTGGGAACTTGGCCTTGCCGAAACGCAGCAGACCCTTGTTCTCAACGGTCTGCGTGATCGTATCGTCGTCCAGACCGACGGCCAGATGAAGACGGGTCGCGATGTGGTGATCGCGGCCTTGCTCGGCGCAGAGGAATTCGGCTTTGCAACAGCGCCGTTGGTGGTGTCGGGTTGCGTGATGATGCGGGTCTGCCACCTCGATACCTGCCCCGTTGGTATCGCGACGCAGAATCCCGAGTTGCGACGCAGGTTCAGTGGCACGCCCGAGTTCGTCGTGAACTTTTTTGAGTTCATTGCTGAAGAGGTCCGCGAGCACATGGCAGAACTTGGGTTTGCAACTCTGGACGAGATGATTGGCCATGTCGAGGCCCTAGATGTGGCACCCGCTGTGGAACATTGGAAGGCCGCAGGTCTCGACATCTCGCCGATCCTTGCAACCGTTGCAAACCCGTACAACCAGATTGGTCACTGTGTCGAACTTCAAGACCACGGCCTTGGCGAGGCGCTTGATCAGCAGTTAATCGCCGCATCGGCCGAGGCGATCGCGAACAAGACACCGGTGAGAATAGATGTTCCCATCCGCAATGTGCACCGCACGGTCGGCACGATGCTCGGCCACGAGATCACCAAGGTTCATCGCGGTACCGGACTTCCCGATGGAACAATTCACATCACCTTCAACGGTTCCGCTGGGCAGAGTTTTGGGGCATTCGTTCCCGCGGGGGTCACTCTCGAACTCGTTGGTGATGCCAACGACTATGTCGGCAAGGGCCTCTCTGGGGGGCGAATAGTTGTTCGTCCACCTGAGAGTTCTCCGTTCGCCGCCCATGAACATGTGATTGCGGGCAACGTCATCGGCTACGGGGCGACCGGAGGAGAGATGTTCCTGAGTGGTCTGGTCGGTGAGCGATTCTGCGTGCGGAACTCCGGTGTCACGGCTGTGGTGGAAGGCATCGGCGACCATGGCTGCGAATACATGACCGGAGGCGTCGCCGTCATTTTGGGACCAACGGGCCGAAACTTCGGTGCAGGCATGTCGGGTGGCATCGCGTATCTCCTCGATGGTGATCTCGACTCCATCAATCCTGAGATGGTCGAGATTGAAGAACTCGATGAGGACGACCGGAACACTGTGGTCTCCCTCGTCGAGCGACACCTCGAACTTACTGATTCGGCCATCGCGCGTGAACTTCTCGGCGACAGAGATGGGCTGGTGAACCGGATGACGAAGGTGATGCCACGCGACTACCGACGTGTGCTGACGGTGATGGCCCAAGCCCAAGACGAAGGTCTCGATGAAGAGTCGACCTTGGACCGAGTGATGGAGGCGGCACGTGGGTGAACCGATGGGTTTCATGAAGTGGGGGCGAACCCTGCCGGAGCGGCGACCGGTGCCGGTGCGTCTGCGCGATTGGAAAGAGGTCTACGAGGAATTCCCGAACGAGGAACTTCAAGAACAAGCAGGCCGGTGCATGGACTGTGGCATTCCGTTCTGCAACAACGGCTGTCCTCTTGGCAATCTGATACCCGACTGGAATGACCTGGTGTATCGAGATCGATGGCGCGAAGCCATCGATCGGCTGCATGCGACGAATAACTTTCCGGAATTCACCGGCCGTCTCTGTCCGGCGCCCTGCGAATCTGCGTGTGTTTTGGGGATCAACCAACCCGCCGTCACGATCAAGCAGGTGGAGGTCGAAATCATCGATCGTGCATTTGACGAGGGCTGGGTCACTCCCCAGATACCAACCGTGCGAACCGGACGTCGGGTGAGCGTCATCGGCTCGGGCCCCGCTGGCCTCGCCGCCGCGCAACAACTCACACGAGCGGGTCACGATGTCACAGTTCTCGAACGTGCCGACCGCATCGGAGGGCTGCTGCGCTACGGCATCCCCGAGTTCAAGATGGAGAAGCGTCATATCGACCGTCGCCTCGAGCAGATGGTGGCCGAGGGGACGCAGTTCCGAACATCGGCTGCCGTTGGAGAGAACGTCGACATCGACGTTCTTCGTGCGAACAATGACGCGATTGTCCTGGCCGCGGGCGCCACTGCGTGGCGTGATCTCGATGTGCCAGGGCGCGAGCTATCAGGGATTCATCAGGCGATGGAATACCTACCGCTGGCAAATCGCGTGCAGTTGGGCGATAGCGAATCATCACCGATTGATGTGCGCGGCGCGCATGTCGTGATCATCGGTGGTGGCGATACCGGTGCCGATTGTTTGGGCACTGCGCATCGTCAGGGTGCGGCCTCGGTCACGCAGTTAGAGATCATGCCTCATCCTCCGCAAGAACGGAGTGAGGGAAATCCGTGGCCGCAATACGCAATGGTGCATCGCGTCTCATCAGCGCACGAAGAAGGGGGAGACCGGGTGTACAGCATCAGCACCGAATCCTTCATCGACGACGGCAATGGCCGAGTGTCCGCGCTGCGCGTTGTCGATGTTGAGTTTGTCGATGGTTCGTTCCGGGCCGTGGAGGGAACCGAGCGCGATATCCCCGCGGACTACGTCTTTTTGGCGCTGGGTTTTGTGGGCCCGGAGCGTGGGTCCTGGCTCGAGACTTTGGGAGTTGACTATGACCAGCGCGGCAATATTGCACGTGATGATCGATACATGAGCAATGTCGACAGTGTGTTCGTGGCGGGTGATATGGGTCGTGGCCAGAGCCTCATTGTGTGGGCGATTGCTGAAGGCCGCGCCGCTGCTGCGGCAGTCGACGAGTACTTGATGGGGGCCACACGGCTTCCGCGTCCCATCGGGCCGACCGACCGGCCGCTCACATGAGGCGATGGCGAGGTGACGGCAGTGGCGATGTGGCTCGGCCTAACATCGTGGAAATGAGATCACGACGGACAATTCTTGCCGTTGCGGTTCTTGGTGGTGTGACGTTGTCGGCGGTTGGATGCGGCGAGGTCGACGAGGCGTCGACGGGGACCGTCGCACAGATTCAGCCGACGTCGTATGTGGTCAAAGAATTGGTGACCACCACCACGACCACTCTGCCGCCGACAACAACGACAATCCCCGGTCAGATTGCCGAGGCGTACGAGTACACGATTCAGTCGAATGACAACCCGTCATATGTGGCTGATCTGTTCAGCATCTCGCTGTCTCGTCTGGCCGAGGCCAACGCCACAAATCCCGATTACTCCAGTTTCATTATCGGCGGAACAGTGATCATTCCCGCCGGCGCGATCATGCCGGGTGGGCTCAGCACCGCCGCCGCGACAGATGGCACAGCTCAAGCAGGGGAGTGCACCAGCCTGGAGCACACGATCGTCGAGGGCGACAACCCAACGGTTGTGGCCGAACAGTACGGTGTCACAATCGCAGACCTCGCTCGTGCCAACGCGACCAATGCGACCTACACCAGTTTCATTCTGGGCGGCACGCTCACCATTCCCGTCGGGGATTGCTGACCATCCAGTCCTGTCGAAAGATCAACTGAGTTGTGGCCACTCGGGGCGTGGCCGAGGACGACCCGACTTCGTGCGTCGACGGCGGTCATGCAACGCCCATGACCGACGCCACGAGGTGGTCTCAGGTCCGCTGAGCGAGGGTGTTGTCCCGCTCGCGAATCGCTGTGTCGCTTCCCACCATGACGATGTCGCCTCGTCTGCCAAACGCGCCACATCGCTCCCGAGCCGAGCGGCGACCTTGCGTGATGACATGTCGGCGTCCGGCATGATCGGTTCTCCGAACACAACCTGTGTGCGCCCGGGCACAAAGCGGCGAGCGCCCTTGCCCCAAATCGCCCCCGAACCCTCGAGATAGATAGGGATAATCGGCGCTCCGGCGCGTTGGGCAAGATAGGCCGCGCCGCCCCGAAACTCCTGTGCCCAGCCATCGGGCGACCGTCCACCCTCTGGATAGATCAGAATGCTGTATCCGTCGTCAAGAAGACCTCTGAATGTCTCTGCCGATCGCCGACCCGTCTGGTGACGATCGATTGGCACGGCGTTCAATGCCAGAGAAGCTGACGCCGCCTTCCATCGGCGATCAAAGAAATAATCAGCGGCTGCAGCCACGACGAGCTCTCGGCGCCAGCAACGAGGTATTGCGTGAATCAGAATTGCGGTGTCTAGGTGGCTCTCGTGGTTCGCAGCAAATACCACCGGCATGGTGTCGTCACCGTTCTCCAGAGCGCTGAGGCGATCGAGTCCGCTGACACGCGGACGCGTGAGAACCCCGATGGCAAGTCGTAAGGGGCCGTTCACAATAAGAGATCTGGAAATTGTGGCGACAGGACGTCGCGCCCACTCCGTGTCGTACGCGGCTCCAAGAGTGTCGGGTTGATCGGGAACGATGACCCCGCGCGGAGTGGTCGGCGCGCGCAGAGGAAAGCCCCTACCCGCAAGGGGCTTCATGGCGAAGCGCACCGCGCGCTCAGTCGTGCCGAGCACACGCTGTAACTGGAAACGATCAGGTGTCACGAACTACCTCACATCGGCAACGAGGACCGACGGGACATGCAGGTGGGTGATCGTGGGGCGGGTTCCGACCACATCCGAAGCCAGCTCGAACGCGTCGGTCATCGTGGATGCCGGCGTGAATCCGAGCCGCCGAACGGTGTCGGGGTGGCCACCAACGATGATGACCCGTGATGCCCATGCTCGGCCGTGTGCACCCCAGTACCACGCATAGAACGGGTGCACACCGTGGTAAGCGTTCTGCGTGCGGTAGAGATGCCGGTACCACTCATCCTCGGCGTATTTGCGCTCCCATTTCATGGACATCTCATGGGGGTCAGTCGTGTCGGCGAGAACTTCGTCGAAGAAGTCGATATACGACGGATGGTGCGCCGGGTCGAATTCGCGATACGTCGGGTGCGTCATGATGATGACTCCGCCCTCACGAACGAGTGGCCGACCGCGGTACATGTTGAACATGTAGCCCAGTCCCATACACATGACCAGGATCGGGTTCATGACCGAGTCAGGGTTGTACGGGCAGATGAAGGGAATGCCCATCGTCAAGATGTCGGTCTGCCCCTCGACTTCGACAACATGCTGGCGATACACCTCGGCAAGGGTTCGTTCGTGCACCGTCTCGGTGAAACCTGCGTTCACACCAGTGACCGCGTATGGCGCCTTGATCGAGTGGAAAATGCGCCGGGAAATACGTGTTGGTGTCCGATCGAGGCTTTTGGATGTCGCGAGGTAACTGGCGCGGTCACGCGCAGTCCATTCCCACTCGCGCTTGGATAGGAAATCAAAGGGACTCGGAAATGCGTCGGTATTGATTGTGGTCTCGATCTGAAAAACGCGAGGGCCATGGTCGCGCAATACCGACCCCATCCGCCAAATCGAATGATGCAGCGCTGAGTGGTGACGGTCCATGAGGCTGCGCGTGTTCTCCAGAGACTGCGGATTGTGGTGGTGGCTCAGGCATCTGTATGACGCGACACCGGTCACGAGCGACTTCCATCCACCGTCCATCGCGACCTGGTTGACGTTTGCGTAGACGACAAGGTCGCTTTCGGCGACGCGACGGTTGATTTCCACGACCTCACCATGATCAGTGGTGCCAATCACCGTCAGGTTGTCGGGATCTTCGGCATCGTGCTGGTAGAGATGCCCAGACGATGCGAATGAGTCGACCACCCGATCGCCCAACACATGGCGCAATTCGTGATCATGCATACGGCGATGTAGCCCCAGTGCAGCGATGATGTGCACATCATCGACGCCAGCGGCTGCGGCTTCGGTCAGCACGGCCTCAACAATGAGCTGGCGGACATCTGGTCGACGCATCTTCGGCAAGGAGAGGCTGACATCGTCGAAGCAGATGGTGAGCTTCATGTCTGGGTTGAGGAGTTCAGCAAGGGGCTCCGAATCCAGCGGTTCGGCGATGGCCCGTCGAATCTCCGCGCGTACATCGCGCAGACCAGGGTGAGGCTCGGCGGGATATATGACCCGTGACCGATCGGCCGGTAGGCGCTCCAAACTGAAGCGCTCGCCGTGCCAGAACAGCATCGGTGGAGTTGAGCGGTCGACATCGAGGACGAATCCGGGACGTGGCATCAGTTTTCCTCTCGAAGATCAAAGGCGATTTTGAACGCGCCACGCCGACCGGCGGTGGCGGCATGAGCTAGTGCGTCACGATGCCGGTTGAGCGGATAGGTCGCGCTCAGCAGCCAGGGTGATGGGAACGAGGAGATCACGTCAATTGCGTGTTCGAAACTATGGCGTCGTACACCGGCCACATCTTCGGTGCCATAGGTATACGCACCGACCAGCTCAGTTTCGCGGTGCCACAGCGGAGCGAGGTCAACCGTGACCTCCGCCGGCATACCGACAGCAACCACACGACCACGAGGGCGAGTGGTGCCGATCGAGGTGCGGAGGGTGTCACCTGAACCGACACAGTCCAATGTGCTGTCCGCGCCACCGCCTGTGTCTGGCCCGATCATGGCGGTACCCGTGAGCCGACGCAGTGCCCGTGCCAAACCATCGAAACGGGTGACAACATCGGCACCGACCTGCCGGGCAGCCTCCAACTGGTGTGGGTAACGGCCAGCAGCGACAATGCGCGCGTCTGGGCGGAAATGCCGAAGCGCCGCAACTGTCGAGATTCCAATTGTCCCCAATCCAATCACGCTGAGAAGTGGGGCCTCATCGCGTGACCTCAGGGCGATGAGTGCGGCGTGGACGGCTCCTGCCACGGGTTCGATCAAGACGGCCTGCTCATCGCTGAAGGACTCGGGCACGGAGTGCATCTGTGACGGATGAGCCCACATTCGTTCGGCCCAACCTCCTCCTGCCGAGCAACAAAATCCTGTTTGGATACCAGGCTCGATTTGCCCGCCGACCATGTGGCTGTAGTCGTGGCCATCGGCCGGGGCGCTGACGTCGTCGGGAACCGGTAGACCACGACATTGGTGCCCAAGGACAGGGTCGATGACGACACGGTGTCCCTCTGCGGTCCGAGCAAGTATCTCGTGACCAGGAATGAACGGCATGGTCACCCAGGGGTCGAAATAGGCCGATGCCCGACCCTCGATCAGCGCAAGGTCGGAACCACAGATGCCCGACAACATGACCTTGAGTTCCTGCCATTCCGTCGTTGGGGCCTGTTGAAACGCGGATGTGTCGAGACTGAGGGGCCCGCGGCCACGCGCGTTGGGCGAGCCAAGCACAGAACCAAGCCGCGACGCCGCAAAACGCCGATCACGGTCGTGAATGCGCAATGCCTTCATCGTCGCACCCGTGTGTTGATTGGCGTGCTGAGCGGGCCCAATGGCAGGGGAGGTCGACGTGCACCTTTCACCCGGCGCCAGTCCTCAACGAGCCAGCCACGGGTTCGAGCAATTGCTGCCAAGCGTGTTTCGGGGTTGACCGCCACGGGAAATCCAACGGCCTCGAGCAGAGGCAGATCTGATGACGAGTCGGCATAGGCCACGCACTCCGCAAGGTCGAGACCCTCGCGTTGGCAGTACTCATCGAGGAGTTGTGCTCGAGCCTCTCCCGTTGGGGGAACGGTCACCATCTCGCCGGTGTATCGGTCGCCGTCAACGGTCATCTCCGCGGCAATGATTTCGTCGAAGAGAGGTGCGAGGCCGGCGACGTGGAAGTCGAGTGCGCCCGTGATCAATACGGTGCGGTGGCCCGCTGCCCGGTGCTGACGCACGCGTCGCAACCCATCGGGAAAACAATTGGCCAAAATCAGATGACCGAGCATCTCCTCGGTGTCGTGTGCCACCTGTTCCACCGGGGCATCGCGATAGCGACGGTAGAAGTGTCGAAGAAAGTCGGTGCGGTCACGCCGGTCCAGCCGAAGAAGTCCGGGGGCCTCGGCCAAGGTCTTGGCGACATACCGAACGCGATCAACGGGATCGAGACGGCGCGTGGCGAGCCAGCTGTAGCTGGTCACGACATTCGATGCAATCAGGGTGTTCTCCAAATCGAAGGCTGCCACATGCCTGGACGGGTCAAGCACCTGTGAGCGCAGCCGTGCCGATCGATCAGTGGAGCGAGAACGTCCAGGGGTCGTGCGCACGCGCGCGTGTTGGATGATCGATGGAAGGTGGATGTGGCTGATGTAGTGCGGCCAGTCAACGACTCTGGGGTCAAAACAAAATGCGTCCTGATCGTCAGAATCCAAGGACTCCCACAGCGACATCAAATTGTCGACCTGGTAGATCGCTTCGCATTCGGTGTACAGGCCGTACAGCTCGACGTATTCCATCGCTCGGTCGATGTCCGAACGACGGGCTTCGACGGTTGCGGACCATTCCGCCTGTCGGCCTCGCAGAGGAAGTGCGTGTAATCCACGCTCGGCGACGCCAAGTGCGCGCTGCGCGCGACGAAGTTGACTTTGCACTCGACCGCGACCCGGAAACCGCCACTCCGGCACCACGATGGGTTGGCCTTTTTGGTCATAGAGGGGGTGTTCTCCAAACCACGCGGCCACCTCATCGACCATTGCGCGATAACGCAGTGGGTTGACACCCCCTGATGCGACTTGGGTGACCAATGGCCCATCGGGCCCGCGGGCGGCGACGGCGATGATGGCGGCGACCACGATGTCGACCGGAATGACATCAATGGTGCCTTCAGGGACACCGGGGAATTCGCGCAGCAGACCGCGCGCGTACGAGATGATGACTGGTTCCGCCATCCGGAAGCCGCGAATCCACCCGGGTCGTGGTTCAGCCCAGGCGGACTCGATGATGGATGGGCGCACAATCGAGACGGGCTGATCTCCGCACGACTCGACAAGCGCCTGTTCGCCAAGGGCCTTTGTGAAGGCGTAGGCATCGGGCCAGCCGACACTGGCAGCTCGTGCACGACCTGCCTCTACTAGGCGATCGCGAACCCATCGTTCGCGGAGCTGCTCAACCTTGGCGGCGAGGGCCGGCGCGCCTGCAGGACCGAGTTCGCGATGTGCGCGTCGCCTGATTTCGGCGAGGCGATCCGGTTCGCGACTTGCTGCTTCGGTGTCTGATCTCAGCCGGCGCGCTGCTGTGACCTCGGCACGCCAGTCGAGGCCGATACCGAATGGCCCCGCAGACACTAAATCCTCGGGGGCGGTACCGCGTCGGTTGCCAGCGACGTAGCACGTTGAGACCGCAACCAGATGGGGTGTCACCCCGAGGTCCTGGCACAGCGTGGCGATTCGGGTCGGGCCCAAGAGATTGATCTCCACCGCAGAGTCGAGCGGTGAATCAAACGACACCGTTGCGGCGGAATGGATGATGGTGTCGCAGCGAGCAAAGATGGCACGTGCGTCGTCATCGAGGCCCAGGCCGTCGCTGCCGACATCGCCGGAAAGCGTGGTGATGCGCCGCGCGCACATGTCATCGAATGACTCTGGGCCGTCGGCCAGTTCGGAACGCAATCGATCGAAGGCGTCGTTGGACAGAATCTCTCGAGCGGTGCGCCGTTGGGCATTCGTACGTCGACCGTCGCGCACAATCAGAACCAGATGGCAATCGGGAACGCACCGTAGGAGGCGTTCGACCAATGCGGTACCAACAAAGCCGGTTGCACCGGTGATGGCGATGGTCGAGCCAGCCAATTGATCGGGGATCACAGGAGTGTTCTAGCAGGTTCTCTACCAGTTGGTAGAGAACCTGCTACACATCATGGGATGACCGGGGCCACCGTGATGCGATCCGGGCGACGCACAAGCCCAACAGCGCAGCAGATCGTTGCTGTCACCGCGCAGCTGCTTGGCACCCGGGGAATCGAACATGTGTCACTCGATGAGATCGCCGTTGCCGCTGGCGTGCGCAAGCAGACGGTCCTGTATTGGTTCGGTTCCCGTGCTGCACTTGTCGACACCGTGATCGACGTGACTGTCGATGAGCTCGTGACCGAGGTCATCGCCGCCCTCGCTGGCGGGCCATCGGATGCGCTGGCACAGGTGGACACCATCGTCGTGACCGTATTTGACGCGGCCGTGCGTCGCCCGCATCTACTCGGGGTGTTGCGCGATCTTCGTCACCTTCCGTCTGACAGGTCCGATGCGGTGACGAGTCGGTTACGGCCCCTCGTCAAAGCTGCAGTGGATGTGCTGGAACGAGAGATGGGTCAGGGTCGAATTCGGCGTGGCGACCCTGCGGTAATGGTGGGTCTGTTGTACGCCTGTATCGGGGGGATTGCCGCTGATCCGGTGGCTCGTGGCGTGATGACTCCGGGCGGCGGCATTGCCGGACTTCGACGCCTGCGACGTGAAGTTCGCGCATTCGTCCGCGCAGCGGTAATGAATTCAGCCGTGAGCAGTTGAACGCTGTTGGGAACCTGCGTGTCGCGCACGCGCGTCGGCCACAAGGCGGTTCAAGATCTTTACCGTGCTCACGCCGACGTCGTTCATCATCTTCGGGTACATGGAGATCGGCGTAAAACCAGGGATCGTGTTGACCTCGTTGAGCAGCACAGCACCGTCTTCGGCGACAAACATGTCGCAGCGGGCCATTTCTCGACAACCGAGAACACTGGTGACCTCCAGAGCGAGTTCGTGTACCCGTTGGGCTACCGCCGCTGGAAGATCTGCGGGCACACTGGTCGTTGCTCGGTCATCCGTGTACTTGTCGTTGTAGTCGTAGAACTCGGCGCCGACGTGGATCTCGCCGGGCCGGGAGAGCCTGGTATCGCGACGTCCGAGGACCGCGATTTCGATTTCGCGTCCGATCACAGCCTGTTCAATCACGATGCAGTCGTCGTACGCCCCCGCACGAGCGACAGCGGCTGCCAGTGCATTCTGGTCACCGACCTTGGACACGCCGATAGAGGATCCCATGCTCGACGGCTTCACAAACAGCGGAAAGCCGAGGTGCTGCGATCGTTCGCGAACCGTATCGATGCTGTCTCTGCTGTCGACGACAACAAAGGGAGTCTGGGGTATCCCGGCT
>Ga0181580_10000989_pt1 | contig 22200 bp, 20 predicted proteins | sample 071ome_23_FD_132413 | JGI IMG/M metagenome (GOLD analysis project Ga0181580, IMG submission 132413) | Coastal salt marsh microbial communities from the Groves Creek Marsh, Skidaway Island, Georgia - 071403BT metaG (megahit assembly) | ecosystem: Environmental > Aquatic > Marine > Intertidal... | reverse complement strand
CCTACAAGGACCTTCCTCTCGTCATCTATCAGATCCAGACCAAGTACCGCGACGAGGCCCGACCGAGAGCCGGACTCCTTCGCGGCCGTGAGTTCGTCATGAAGGACTCGTACTCCTTCGACGTCGACGATGCTGGACTCGCCACGTCCTACGAAGCTCACCGGGACGCCTACATCCGCACTTTCGAACGACTCGGACTTCCGTTCGTCATCGTCTCGGCGATGTCGGGCGCCATGGGCGGATCGAAGAGCGAAGAATTCCTGGCCCCTCTCGATGTAGGAGAAGACACGTTCGTTCGGTGCACCTCCTGCGGATACGCCGCCAATACCGAAGCAATCAGTGTGCCGATTCCAACGGCCGTCGATTCGTCCGATCTTCCAGCGGCCGTCGTGTGCGACACGCCTGATACGCCCACCATCGCGACGTTGGTCGATCTGTTGAACAATCGTCCCGATCTCGCACGTGGTGATCGTCCCTGGACTGCCGCCGACACACTGAAGAACGTGATCGTGATGCTGCGCCATCCCGACGGCACGCGTGAACCACTCGCCGTCGGCGTTCCGGGCGATCGCGATGTCGACATGAAACGTCTCGAAGCCAGTGTGAGCCCAGCCGAACCCGAGCCCTTCACCGACGAGGACTTTGCGCGCCATTCACAACTCGTGAAGGGATACATCGGACCCGGGGTGCTCGGCGGTGACACCGGCATTCGCTACCTGCTCGACCCGCGAGTGGTCGCCGGAACGCGTTGGGTCACCGGAGCGAACCAGCCCGGACGTCACGTCGTCGGACTCGTCGCCGGACGCGACTTCTCGGGTGACGGCACGATCGAAGCCGCCGAGGTTCGCGAGGGCGATGCGTGCCCGTCGTGTTCGGGAACGCTCGAAATGGCCCGCGGCATCGAGATCGGCCACATTTTCCAGCTCGGTCGCAAGTATGCCGAGGCTCTCGATCTCACGGTGCTCGATCAGAACGGCAAACAAGTCGTGGTCACGATGGGTTCGTACGGCATCGGCGTGTCGCGTGCGGTGGCCGCCATTGCCGAGTCGAGTTGCGACGAGATTGGCCTGTGTTGGCCCCGCGAAGTGGCACCGGCTGATGTGCATCTCGTGATCGCAAGCAAGGGCGGAGACGACATCGCAGCCACCGCCGAACGCACGGCCACCGAACTCGAAGACGCCGGTGTTCGAGTTCTGCTCGACGACCGGACGAACGTCTCCCCCGGGGTGAAGTTCAAAGATGCCGAGTTGCTCGGCATCCCCACGATCGTCGTCGTGGGCAAAGGACTCGCCGACGGTGTGATCGAGGTGCGCGATCGTCGATCGGGCGAGCGTCGCGACGTGCCGGCCGGCGATGTCGTGGCACATCTCGTCGACATCTGTCGGAGTTGACGTGCGTCTGGTTCGCGGCGTCGTCCAGCACTATCCGTGGGGTCACCCCGTGGCGATTCCACGTCTGCTCGGCCTCGAACCCGACGGTCGCCCGTGGGCCGAGTTGTGGTTCGGTACGCATCTGGGTGGCCCGTCGCGACTCGTCGAGGTCGCCGACAACATCGTCGATCGTCCACATTCGGCAGCCGACGACACACACGGCATGTCCACACCGCTGGTGTCGGTGTCGGGAGAACTTCCGTTCCTCGTCAAGTTCCTGGCGGCAGCCGAGCCGCTGAGCCTGCAATCGCATCCATCTCAGCAGCAGGCTCAAGCCGGCTACGCGCGCGAGAACCGACTCGGCGTCCCGGTGAGCAATTCGCGTCGCATCTACCGCGATCCTTTCGCCAAACCCGAGCTGGTCTGCGCACTCGGTCGCTTCGAAGCACTGTGCGGGTTCCGCGAACCTACACACACGGTCGATCTGCTGCACGAGATCGGAGGTGGCGCCTCGAATCTGGCCACCATGCTCGCTGACCACGACCTCGATCACACCGTGCGCCAGATCTTCACCCACCGCGACGAGTACCTCCCGATCCTGCACGACACGATCGCCGCCTGTCGCGATCATCCGTCTCCGAGCGCACAGTGGGTGGTGAGACTTGGCGAGAAGTACCCCGACGACGTGTCGGTGCTCGTAACTCTCCTGTTGAACCACGTGGTGCTCGAGCCCGGCCAGGCGCTCTATCTCGGTCCGGGCAATTTGCACGCCTACTTGTCGGGAATGGGCATCGAGGTCATGGGGTCCAGCGACAACGTCGTGCGATGCGGTCTCACCAACAAGCATGTCGACGTCAACGAGTTGTTGGCCACCGTCGTTGCCGAGCCACTAGTCGATCCGGTTGTTCGTGCCGAACCCGTGACGCGCACGGGGGCTGGGAAGCTGTGGAAGTTTCCGACCCCGGACGCGCCGTTCGCGTTGTACGTGCATCGAATCGACGGCACCGAGACCATCCGGGCCCGCGCCCGAGAACTCACGGTATGTGGGATCGGGTCGACCGATCGACTCCAACAAGGCGAAGTGGCCTGTCTCATGCCGGGCGAAGAGCTGACACTCACCCCGAGCCCAGCCGGCTCCACCGTCACCCTCTTTCGCATCACCGAGGCGTGAGTCGCCGATTCTGACGGAATCAGTTCGACGTCAGGACTTGGAGCGGATGGAAACGATCTTCGCGGAAGCGTCGTTGGCGTCGTCGCCCTTTTCGTCGAGCAACTGCGAGCGATCCTTGGCCGCCTCACGTTCGGCTCGAGCCGTGTCGGCCCGGGCGATTGCGGCATCGGCTCCGTTCTCGTGAATGAACTCGGCCCACTCGACGAGCGCCTCGACCATCTCGGATTCGGGGACGACGGCCACGTTTCGACCCTTCACGAAGAGATGTCCGCGCTTGTTGCCGGCGGCGATACCGAGATCGGCATCACGCGCCTCCCCGGGCCCGTTCACCACACAACCCATCACCGCTACCTGCAGCGGAATCTCGCGTTCGCCGAACGCTTCCATGGCGCGCTTGGCCACATCGATCACGTCGATCTCGGCCCGACCACAGCTCGGACACGCGATCAGGTCGACGTTCTTGCGTTCGCGCAAGCCAAGTGATTCCAGCAACTGGCGCCCAGCGCGCGCCTCTTCCACCGGATCGGCGGTCAAGCTGTAGCGAATCGTGTCGCCGATTCCTTCCATGAGCAGAGTTGCGATTCCCGCCGTCGCCTTCACCAATCCAGCCGGCGGTGGGCCGGCCTCGGTCACACCAAGGTGCAACGGATGCCGAGTGGCCTCGCTCAGTTGCCGATAGGCCTCGACCATGAGCGGAACGTTCGACGCCTTCACAGAAATCTTGATGAGGTCGAAGTCGACCTCTTCGAAGTAGGCGATTTCGCGCATGGCCGACTCGACCATGGCCTCGGGAGTGACCCTTCCGCCGTACTTGTCGTACAACTCGGGATCGAGCGAACCGCCATTCACTCCGATCCGGATCGGGATGCCGCGATCTCGCGCCTCGCTCGCCACCGCCTTGATGTGCTCGGGTTTGCGGATGTTGCCGGGGTTGAGACGAAGCCCGTGAACTCCGGCCTCCATGGCAGCCAACGCCATTTTGTATTGGTGATGGATGTCGGCGACGATCGGAATCGGCGAGCGCGGCACGATATGGGCGAGTCCTTCTGCCGCCTCGATCTCGTTGCACGTACAGCGCACTACGTCGCAACCAGCGGCCGCCAACGCGTAGATCTGCTGAAGAGTCCCCTCTACATCGGCGGTCTTGGTGATCGTCATCGACTGCACCGACACTGGCGCGTCACCGCCAACTGCAACCTTTCCCACGTGGATCTGATTCGTCGCTCTCCGCTCGTATCTCTGGGAGGTGAATTCCATCGTCGTCTCGGTTCGTCTCGGTTCAGAAAGGTCGCGTGATGTCCAGGTACAGCCCGGTGAACGTCAAGAAGAGCAACATACCGAGTACCGCCACCGTGACCGGCCACAACTTCTCGACGTTGGCGCGATAGATGCGTCCTCCTCGCGAACGAATCTTTTCGTAGGTGGCAATTGCCGCGTGACCGCCGTCGAACGGAAGCATCGGGAACAGGTTGAAGATCCCGACGAAGATGTTGATCGAGGCCAGGATCTCGAGAACGGCCCACAAGCCGTACTCCTCGCCGATGTCGCCGGCGATCATGGTGATGCCGACCACCGTGGTAGGTCGGGTCGTGGGATCGGCGTCCTCGTTCGTGAGCTGCTCGATCTGATTGAAGGGATTGGCGACTGTGGCGATGCCTTCGAAGGTCGCCCACACACTGCGCGCCAGGTCGCCGCCCACGTAGCGAGCCGATTCCCAGATCGGCATCGACTCCCGCGCGAAATCGTCCGACGCCACACCCATGAATCCTGGTCGAGCCGCCTGATCGACGGTCGAACCTGCCTCGGGATTTCCGACATCGGCGAGAACGAGCGACGTGGTGAAAACTTCCCCGTCGCGTTCGACCTCGAGCACGATGGTGTCACCGGCCGAACGCGATCTCACGTACTCGCGCATTCCCTGGGTCGTGGCGATATCGAGACCATCGATTCGACGGATCACGTCGTCGAGAGCTATCCCGGACGCCAAGGCTGGCGACTCGGCCGACACACCCGTCACGCGTACGTCACCGGTTTCCTGGAACCGGCCGCCGATCGTGTACACCCCGAGCAAGAGCACGACGGCGATGATGCCGTGCATCAGCGATCCGGCCGTGATCACGAGCATGCGCCAGCGATACGGCTTGTTCACGTAGGCCACGTCCTCGTCGCCGTCGTCGACCGGATCGAGATTGTTCATGCCGACGATGCGTACGAAAGCGCCGAGGGGTAGAGCTCGCACTCCGTATTCGACGCCATTGCGATGCGTGCTCCAGAGTCGAGGGCCGAATCCCATGAAGAACTGGGTGCGCTTCATGCCCGCCCAACCCGCGGTCACGAAGTGGCCGACTTCGTGCAGGAACACCGACAACAAGAGACCGAACACGAGAAGCAGACTCCACGGGTTCGAAAGTCCGAGCCAGACGAGTAGAGCCAGGATCACGATTCCCGAAACGACGGCGGTCGATCTGGGTGACGACGATTCCTCCGGCCGTTCCTCGGTGGAACCGCCGGCCATCATCTCGTCGCGGAACGACTTGTAGAGAGTCACGCTGTCACCCGGGCCAACACTCGGTCGGCAGCTTCACGGCCGCGACGATCGGCATCGATCACATGATCGACCGTCATGTCGTCGACCTTCACGCCTCTCTCGTCGTGGTCGTCGAGCGCGACTTCCACAGTGGCCACGATGTCGATCCAGCGGATGCGTCCGGCGAGAAACGCCTCCACGGCAACTTCGTTGGCGGCCGACATGAATGCGGGGGCCGTTCCGCCCAGGCGGCCAGCTGCATAGGCGAGCGACAGTCCGCGAAACGTTGCCGTATCGGGTTCGGCAAAGTCGAGACGTGACAAGTGCGCCCAATCGATGCGGCCGAACGGTGTGGCTATGCGCTCGGGATGCGCGAGCGCATAGCCGATGGGAAGGCGCATATCGGGCAGGCTGAGCTGGGCCATGGTGCAGCCGTCGGTGAACTCGACCATCGAGTGAACGATCGACTGAGGGTGCACCACAACGTCGATGTTCTCGTAGTCGACACCGAACAACTCGTGGGCCTCGATCACTTCGAGGCCCTTGTTCATGAGAGTCGACGAGTCGACGGTGATCTTGGGACCCATGCTCCACGTGGGGTGGGCCAATGCGTCGTCGACGGTCACGTGCGCGAGATCGTCGAGGGTGCGGCCGCGAAATGGCCCACCGCTCGCCGTGAGCACGATGCGCGTCACTTCCACGCCGGGGCGAACGGTCGAGCGCAGGCACTGATGTACCGCGCAGTGCTCGCTGTCCACCGGAACGATCTCGGCACCCGGAGTCGCTCGCAGTGGTCGCACCACCGGCCCGGCGGCGATGAGAGATTCCTTGTTGGCCAGGGCCAGTCGGCGTCCGGCACCGAGGGTACGCATGGTGATTGGCAGCCCGGCGAAGCCGACGACTGCGTTGACCACGACATCACAAGCGAACGACGGATCACCCACGACATCGGACAACGAGTCGACGACCTGAACACCTGCCAGGGCCGACGCGACCTCTGGCCGTCGCACGGGATCGTCGACCGCCACCACCTGTGGTCGAAATTCACGAGCCTGTTCGATCAGCAATTCGACCGACGACGACACGCTCAGAGCCACCACGTCGTATCGGTCGCGCTCGGCGCGCACGACATCGAGAGTCTGGATCCCGATCGAACCGGAGGATCCGGCCACCGCCACACGTGTCGAGTTCATGACGGCGTCATTCTCGCACCCGATGGACAGGACGAGACCGTCGGGCCCACGATCACCTCGTGACGTTCACGACGGCCCAGCGATCCCAACTCCTCAGGACGCGTATGGCTCGAGTACCTGAAGCAGGTAGTACGCAGCCGGCAAGACGAACAGGAATCCGTCGAATCGATCGAGGACTCCCCCATGACCCGGGACGATCGTGCCGAAATCCTTGATCTCGAGATTCCTCTTGAACATCGATTCGAAGTAATCGCCCGCTGGAGCGAGGACCAGAATCACGATGGCGAGGAGCAGTGCCTCCCCGAGGTCGTTCCAGGTGTCGCTCTGCAAGCTGACCACCCACACGGCCACGATCGTGGCAACGGCACCACCAAGGAACCCTTCGAGCGTCTTGTTGGGGCTGATCCATTCGCGCAACGGCGTTCGCCCGGCGGCCGAGCCGACGAAGAGTGCGCCGACGTCGTTGGCTACCACACCAACGGCGAGGATGAACAGCGTGTCGGTTCCGACGTTCGGAATGCCGGGGACGTTCGACACCCCGGCCAACAGCGCGGCGTACGAACCCATGAGACCGATCCAGAGCACACCGAGAGAGGTGATCGCCATGTTCGGCATGGGACTTTGCAGGCTCTCGCCTCCGATGAAGGTGATGCCGGCCGCCATGAGTGCGAGCACCATCACGAGAGGCAGTGCTGATTCGCCGACCCAATAGGCGGCTAACGGCCCACCGATCGCCGCAAGTATGCCGATGATGGTGGCTGGCCGGTAACCGCGTTCGGTCACCTTGTCGAAGAATTCGATGGCCGCAAGTCCGCACACGAGAACGACGATGGCCAAGACGGCGACCGGCTTCCAGAGCAGAGCGCCGATGAAGGCCGCGGCGATGATGAGACCGACGGCCACCGCAGTGGGCATATCGCGTCCGGAAGTGCCTCGAGTCGATGCCGTTGACGTCGAGGCGGAAGACTTCGATGCAGTCGGGCGAGACGTCGGACGCGATCCGCGATCAGGACGTGACGTCGGACGGCTTCCTGTGTCGTCACGACGCGCGCCACTCGGAGCTCGTTGCGTCTCGGTGGTGTCACCGGATCGGCGCACACCTCCTGATGGTTCACGAGACGCTGCTTCACGGGGCATTCCACCGGACGGGTCACGGCGCACACCGCCCGAAGGTTCACCAAGTCGCACACGCGGACGACCTCCACTCGTGTCGTCACGACGCGTCTCGCCGACGGATTCGCGCACTGGTTCGCGCATGGGCTCACGGGGTGCTGGGCGATCGGGAACAGGACGCGGAGCAGCACCTGAGTACGACCCCCAGATGTCGACGTCGTCGTCGTTGGCTGATGCCGACGAACCCGTCGACACCGGAGCAGTCGGCTCATCGGCGGGACGGGGCCGCGGACGTGAGCCCGACCCTGTGGGCGATTCGGGGAAGAGACGCGGCAACTCACCAGTAGCCGGTTCTGTCCAGTGCGGCAATTGACCGGTCTCGGATCCGAACGTCAACGGGGCGTCGCCCGAGGTCTCGGTCGATTCATCGTCGGAGAACCGGAGTTCGCCGAAGTCGTCGTCGGGAGCATCGTCGCGCTCGCCGTGTCCCCCGTCGCCGGTACGGCGCCACATGTCGTCGCTCATCGGTTCCTCCCGCTCTCAGACGTCGAGCAGTTCCTGCTCTTTCTTGTTCACGGCCTGGTCGATCTTCTCGACGTGGTCGTGCGTGATCTTGTCGAGCTCCTTCTCGGCTCGTTCGAGTTCGTCGGCCGAGATCTCCCCGCCCTTTTCTGCTGCTTCGAGGCTCTTGCGGACATCACGGCGCACGTTGCGCACAGCCACCCGCCCGTCCTCGGCCATATTCTTCACCAACTTCACGTAGTCACGGCGTCTCTCCTCGGTGAGAGCCGGGAAGTTGAGCCGGATAACCGTGCCGTCGTTGGTGGGTGAAATGCCGAGATCGGAGTCTCGGATCGCCTTCTCGATGGCGCCAAGAGCCCCTCTGTCATGGGGTTTCACCACCAGCATGCGGGCCTCGGGCACCTGGAAACCGGCCAGTTGCTGGAGCGGAACGTCGGACCCGTAGTACGAGACCATCAGCTTTTCGACCAGAGCCGGCGAGGCTCGTCCGGTGCGCACCGTGGTGAACTGGGACTGGACGTGCCCCACTGCCTTGTCCATCTTCTCGATGGCTTCGAGGAGCGAGTCGTCAATCACCCGACCAGCGTACCGACGGGTCGACCCTCCAGAACGGATCGAATGTTCCCCGGCGTGCTGACGTCGAACACCACGATCGGAATGCGGTTGTCCCGGCAGAACGCGATGGCGGTGGCGTCCATCACCCGCAACTCCTTCTCGATCACTTCTTTGTGCGATACCCGGTCGTAACGGGTCGCCGTGGGATCGACTTTCGGATCAGCGGTATAAACGCCATCGACACCCGAGTGGGTTCCTTTCAGAATCGCCTCGGCGTCGATTTCAGCGGCCCGCAGTGCAGCCGCCGTGTCGGTGGTGAAGAACGGATTGCCAGTTCCTCCGGCGAAGATGACGACGCGGCCTTTCTCCATGTGCCTCTCGGCGCGTCGACGAATGTAGGGCTCGGCCACCTTGGGCATCTCGACCGCCGTCATCACGCGGCTGTGCTGGCCCACCCGTTCGAGTGCGTCCTGCAACGCGAGGCCGTTCATGACGGTGGCGATCATTCCCATGAAGTCGGCCTGCGCCTGATCCATGCCTTGGCCCGCGCCTTTCAGACCGCGCCAGAAGTTGCCACCGCCGACGACGATCGCCACGTCGACACCCAGGTCGTCGCGGACGGCTTTGATCTCGGTGGCGACTTGCTGAAGGGTGTTGGTGTCGAGGCCGAACCCCGTGGGCTCGGCCAATGCCTCACCCGACAACTTGAGAACGACCCGCTTCCAGCGGGGACGAGTCTCGCTGGTTCCGCTGATCGTTCGGTCAGTCATCGCAGGATCAGCCGATCTCCACCTGTGCGTAGGCCACGACCGACGCCGAGCCGAGCACCTGCTGGACCGACTGCTTGTCGTCCTTGGCATACGGCTGCTCGAGCAAGCACACGTCCTTGAAGAAGCCGTTGATACGACCTTCCACGATCTTTGGGATCGCCGCATCGGGCTTGCCCTCGTTCCGGGTGATCGTCTCGAGAGTGGCGCGCTCCTTGTCGACCTCGGAGGCCGGAACGTCGTCGCGCTTCAGGTACTTCGGACGAGCAAAGGCAATGTGCACGGCAATGTCATGGGCGAGGTCGACGTTTCCGCCAGCGATCTCGACCAGGACGGCGTTCACACCGCGTCCACCTTGGATGTGCTGGTAGCTGTCGAGCACGTTGCCCGCTGCCGCTTCGATGCGCACGACCTCGCCGAGTTCGATCTTCTCCTTGAGAGTGATCTTCAGATCTTCGAGAGTCGCGCTGCGCTCGGCGACGGCGGCTTCGCCCTTGTCGGCCACGAGTTCGGCCAAGGCCTCAGCCTCGGCCTTGAACTGATCGCTGCCGGCCACGAAGTCGGTCTCGCACTTCAGTTTGACGATCGCGCCCACGTTGCCCTTCACGATGAGGGCAACCACACCTTGCGTGTTCTCGCGGTCGTCGCGCTTGGCCGACGCCGCCAGGCCCTTTTCACGGAGCCACTGCTTGGCGGCTTCCATGTCGCCGTTCGTCGACTCGAGGGCCTTCTTGCAGTCCATCATGCCGGCACCCGACGACTGGCGAAGGGCTTGGACATCTTTGGCGGTGAACGACATCAGGCCTCGGCTCCTTCGTTCGCGGCATCGGCGCTCGCCGCGTCAGCGGCCGGAGCCGTCTTGCTGGCGGCCAGACGAGCCTCACGTTCGGCCTGTGCGGCGGCAGCCTGAGCGCGTGCGTCGGCCTGGCTCGCCGAGAAGGCGGCCTGTTCCTCGGCAGAACGCTCGGCGACTGCGCCGCCGGCCTTGCCGGCGATGAATCGTCCTTCGATCACGGCTTCGGCCACGACCTTGCACATGAGTTCGTTGGCGCGAATTGCGTCGTCGTTACCCGGGATCGGGAACTGCACCAAATCAGGATCGACGTTGGTGTCGACGACGGCCACGACCGGGATACCGAGCTTGTTGGCTTCGGTCACGCCGATGTGCTCCTTTTTGGTGTCGAGCACGAAGACGGCCTGCGGACGACGCGTCATGTTGCGGATACCACTCAGGTTCTTCTGCAACTTGGTGAGTTCGCGGTCCTTCAGAAGCGCTTCCTTCTTCGGCATGAGATCGAACTCGCCCGATGCCTTGCTGCGCTCGAGTTCGAGCATCTTCTGCACGCGCTTGTGAATGGTTTCGAAGTTGGTGAGCATGCCACCGAGCCAACGCTCGTTGATGTAGGGCATGCCGCACTTCTCGGCGTAGGAAGCAATCGGGTCCTGGGCCTGCTTCTTGGTGCCGATGAACAAAACGTCGCCGCCCTTGGCCGCCAGATCGCGCACGAATGCGTAGGCGACTTCGATGCGATCGAGCGTCTGCTCGAGATCGATGATGTAGATGTCGTGACGCTCTCCGAAGATGAATCGCTTCATCTTGGGGTTCCAACGACGGGTCTGATGGCCGAAGTGGACTCCGGCTTCCAGCATTTGACGCATCGTGACGATGGCCATGGTGATCTGTCCTCCTGTTCTGCGGTTGCCGACACGCCATCTCGCGCCTCCCGGAGGAAACGACCGCAGATGAGCGACGTGCAGTGATGAATGGTCCGTGTCCGGGCCGTCCGGCAGACTACCTGGTCAGAGCGCAGACCCCACGACGAGACCCTCCGCTAGCCGCGCGAAAGTCGCGTGACACCAATCGGGCCCGGCGACGGCGCAGTTGTCCGAGGTGAGCCACGGGATCCACGTAGATCTCGTCTCCTGCCGAGGTGATCTCCCGCAGACTGAGCGAGACGGTGGTCCCGGCTGCCATGCCGAGACGTCCCCCCTGGCTGATCACCCGTCCACGGGCCAGGGACGCCGGCAACGATGTGAGTCCTCCCACAGTCACGAGACGGCGGCTGGTCGTCGGTGCTACGACTTCCACTGTCACGTAGCCGGTTCCGGCCACCACGCCCACGAATCGAATCGTTCCCGAGACCGGAGCGACCACCGTCTCACCGAGCTCGGCCGCGAAGTCGACCGCCTGGTTACCCGGGCAGAACCGACACGCTGGCGCCACGTAGGGTCGCTCGACCGGTCCGGAGACCGGTGGAATCAGGCACAACGAGACGGCGAGAGCCCACATGCGCACAAGGTGGGCGCGATCACGGCAATCCGGCGGCTGTGAGACGTGACCTCAACATCAGGACCGCCTTGGAGTGGATCTGCGACACCCGACTTTCGGTCACGCCCAGAACCTCGCCGATTTCGGACAAGGTCATGCCTTCGTCGTAGTAGAGCGCCACGACGGTTCGTTCACGATCGGGAAGTTCTCGTACTTGAGCCCGCATCGCCGACCGTACCTCGCGATCCTCGAGAACTGAGTCGGGGCCCTGTTCAGGTGATGCTGGCAACTGTCGCGATTCACCGTCACCTGTCACGACGTGATCGAGCGGTCCGACGTTGGCGACTGCGACAGCACTCAACCATTTCTGTAGTTCCTCTTCGTCGATACCGAGATGAGCGGCGATCTCGACGTCTTCAGGGGCGCGTTTCAGTTCGTTGCCGAGAATCGCGATGGCCTGCTCGATCTGACGCGAGCGCTGACGCACCGTGCGGGGTACCCAGTCGATGGCTCGGAGCCCGTCGAGAATCGCGCCCTTGATTCTGGGGACGGCGAAGGTCTCGAACTTGAATCCTCGATCGGGTTCGAATCGGTCCACTGCGTCCATGAGACCGAAGATGCCGGTACCGATCAATTCGCCGGTATCGACGCCCGCCGGAAGTCCGGCCGCCACTCGACCAGCGACGAACTTGACGAGCGGCGAATAATGGACGATGAGCTGATCCCGGGCCCCCGAATCACGTTCGGAGGTCCAACGAGCCCAGGCCCGATGGATGGCCGGGGTGTCGCGGGACGGCTTGTCGTCGGGTTCGGGCATGTGTGAGAGAGCGATCTAGGCACGTGGGTGGGTCGATGTGTACACCGACCGTAGACGCTCCTTGCTCACATGTGTGTATCTCTGGGTGGTGGCCACGTCACTATGGCCCAGCAATTCTTGAACGATACGAAGGTCGGCCCCTCCGTCGAGAAGATGAGTGGCGAAAGTGTGCCGCAGCGCGTGCGGATGTGTGGGAGACGGGCTTCGTTCGTCGACGATCCGACGAACGTCGCGAGTTCCCATCCGTCGACCTCTCCCGTTGAGAAACAATGCGGTTCCCGAACCGTCGTCGGCGACTTCTGGTCGGCTCTTCATCCAGGTTCTCACCGCGTCGATCGATGCCTTGGTCATGGGGACACGACGCTCTTTGCCACCTTTGCCCCATACCGTGACCACCCCTCGTCGGAGATCGACTCCGTCGATGTCGAGTCCGCACAGTTCGCCGACTCGCAAGCCACTCCCGTAGAGCAGCTCGAGAGCGGCGTCGTCACGTCGACGCCGCCACAGCGGGGTGTCGGGCGCAACCTCGTCGGGTTCGAGCATGTCGCGCAGTTCACCTCCATCGAGAACTCGAGGAAGACGACCCTCGCCGGCGGGCGCCTTCAATCCTCGCGACGGATCGACGTCGATCAGTCCGGTACGGCGCGCCCAACCGAAATAGCGACGAAGGGCCGAGGCCTTGCGGGCGATCGAACGCTTGGCGTATCCCTCGGCCCCGAGTCGGGCGAGATGGCGACGTAGGTGAAGTCGATCGACGTCCATCGGTCGATCAATCCCGTCGTCGGCCACGAAGTCGACGAAGCCGAGGACGTCTCTTCGATAAGCATCGACGGTGTTGCCGGACGCGCGTGTCAACGATGCGACGAATTCGTCGACATTCCACTCGCTCGTTCGCCCGGCAACCACATGGTCACAGTACCGACATCGTCGATCCGATTCGGATCGACCCTCGTTCAGACAGCTGCGATTCGCTCGAACCAACCACTCGTGTGTCGGAGCCATCCCCACGATTCGAGACGCCCGAGACTGAGGGCCACGTCACCGAGAGTGTGAGGGGGGCACGCCTGCACCACCTGATCGAGATCGAGTGGTGACATATCGAAGACGGCGAGCACTTCGGCATCGACACCACGGGGTGTCACGCGAAGGTCGCGTACGCAGTGCGCCATTCCGATCGATTCAAGTCCGAGCACGGCCAACACGTCGTCGGCCGAGGTGGCGACCAGAGCTCCGTCGCGCAACAACTGATTCGTGCCGTCACTGGCGCGAGTGGTGGTGGCACCGGGCACCGCCATCACCGGAACATCTCGCTTCAAGGCTTCGTCGACAGTGATCATCGAACCTCCTGACTCCCGCGATTCGACCACCACGACGACGTGCGCCAATGCAGCGATGGTCCGGTTGCGCAACGGAAAGCGAAAGCGATCTGGCGGCGTGCCTGGCGGCGACTCACTGATCACGATGCCTGCATCGGCGACCGCTCGCCAGAGTCCACCATTGGCCCGCGGGTACACCACGTCGAGCCCGGAAGCGACGACACCGATCGGCGCCCCTCGACCGTCAGTTCCTACCTGCAGAGCGGCGAGGGCCCCACGATGTGCGGCGGCGTCGATACCGAGCGCGAGTCCGGACACGACGTCGACTCCGGCAGCGGTCAGATCGCGGCCGAGTCCACTGGCCACCGATCGCCCGTACTCCGTGGCGTGTCGGGTGCCGACCACCGCCACTCCGAATCTTCCGAGACGATGGATCTCACCGCGCACGAAGAGCGCCGGTGGTGGGTCACGGTCGGCCCGTAGTCGTTCGGGATAGCGATCGTCGTGAATGGAGACCACGAAGGTGTCAGCCAACTCGTGGACGATGTTCGTGTCGGATCGACGACCGATGTCGGCGGCGAGCTCGGCTTTCCACACCGCGGCGAACTCGTCGAACGACCGACCGATTCGTCCGCCGAGGATCGACGTCACGATGTCGCCCGGTCGATCATGTTGCATCAGCGACAACAATCGACGAGATCCAAGGGCGGGAAGTCCGAGGAGACGCACGACGGCTATGTGGTCGTCGGAATGCTGGACCATGTGGCAATTCACCGATTCCGATGTGGTGCGATTCGTGCTCGCAGAGCCAGCGCGGCAGCCACATGTTCGTCGCCGACGGTTTCGTGGGCGCCGTCACGATCGGCCAATGTTCGAGCCACTCGTCGAATGCGGTGCAAACCCCGACCGGTGAGACGCCCAGTTTCGAGTTCGCGTCGAAGAAGCACCATCGCCGGATTCGTCACCGGCGCATGCCGGTCGAGATCGGCCCCCGTCAATCGTCCGTTCAGGACACCTTGCCGTTCGAGGGCCACGTGCCTGACCTTACGAACCCGATCGTGAACGACTGCCGTGCATTCGCCGTTCTCGCCACCGAGTAGTTCGTCGGCGCCGGGTCGATGGGTCACCACACGAACGTCGAAGCGATCGAGAAGAGGCCCGGAAAAGCGTCGTCGATACTTCGCCAACGCGGTCTCGTCGCACTCACACGAACCCGGAGGCCCTCCACCGCACGGACACGGGTTGGTCGCCCCCACCAACGTGAAACGAGCCGGCAGCGTGGCCGTCGCGTGCGCACGACTGAGTCGCACCACGCCTTCCTCCAACGGCTGACGCAACGCGTCGAGGGCTGACGGAGCGAACTCGCCAAGTTCGTCGAGGAACAGCACACCACCGTGGGCGAGGCTCACCTCCCCCGGCCGTAGCGCCGAACTTCCACCGCCCACCATGGCCACGAGACTCATCGAATGATGGGGCATGCGAATGGGCGGAACGGTGACCAGTCCGGCATTTGGTAGTGGCTCACCCGCCGCTGATCTGATCATCGTTGCATCGAGCGATTCATCGGCATCGAGACGAGGCAGCAGCCCTGGCAATCGTTGAGCCAGCATCGTCTTGCCTGAACCGGGTGGGCCGACGAGAAGAAGATGATGTCCCCCGGCTGCCGCCAACTCGAGTCCGAGTCGGGCCGCACCTTGACCGCGGACGTCGGACAGATCAGGAACGATCTCGGCGGAGGTGTCCGGTCGTGGATCGGGGGCCTCGGGCCATGACAGCTCACCGCTCAGATGCATCACCAGACTTCGCAGATCGCGAGCCACTCGGACGTGGCGGGGATCTACCAGTCGGCATTCGTCGTAGTTCTCCTCGGCCACCACGATCACGTGATCGCGACGACTCATCGCCATCGGCGACACACCCACGACGGGTCGGAGGCGGCCATCGAGAGCCAACTCGGCGACGAATGCGTGGGACTCGAGTTCGCGTGTGATGTCGACATCGATCTGATCATCGGCCGCCAAGATCGCCAGAGCGATTGCCACGTCGAGGCCACTTCCCACCTTGCGCGACGTCGAGGGGGCGAGATTGATCGTCACTCGACGATTCGGCCACGCAAAACCCGACGATATGAGAGCCGATCGAACACGATCTCGCGCTTCGCGGCACACCTCGTCGGGACGCCCGAGGATCGTGAACCCCGGCAGTCCCGACGAGACGTGGCATTCGACGACGACGGGCGCCCCGTGGGTCCCGATCACACTGGCAGTTCGAACATTGGCGAGCACGCAAACCATGTGGGCACCGGGGATGACGCCACGGCGTCGGGTCGAGATGCGAAACTCCGAGCTGTGTTCCGAACGAGTCGATCAACTCTGCGTCCGCGTCATGCGCTCGCCCTCGGAGCGATCCTGATCACAACAGCGCTCGGTGCCGTCGCGTGTTCAGATCCCGATCGGAGCGCGTCACGATTCTGCGGTGAACTGGCGGTCGATCTGCCGTTGCTCGGTGGACCGTTCGCCGACGGCGGTGACGTCGATGACCTGGTCGATCGCTACGAGCGACTCGATCGCATCACTCCGTTGGCCATCGACGACGAGTGGCATGCGCTCACGGAATTGGTTCGGCTCGCATCCGAGGTCGACGTCGCCGACCCTGAGTCACGCCAGCAACTCGCTGACACCGCCTACAAGACCGAGCGATCGGCCCGCGATGTAGCGATCTGGGTCGAGACCACGTGTGGTCTGGCCATGCCCGACGTCGTAGGCGTCGAAGGAAGTGTCCCGGTGAACATCCCCACCACCATGGCGACCCTCCCGCCCATGCCGGACGCGCCGGTCACGTCGACTCCGTGACGTGGACTTTGTGACGTCGACTTCGTGATGCCGATCTGACCGGACTTCAGACGATCTCGCCGCGCTTCAAGATCACCTTGTCGACCAGGCCATAGGCCTTGGCCTCTTCGGCAGTGAACCAGCGGTCGCGCTCGGCGTCGGCCTGGATCTTCTCGAGAGGCTGGCCCGAGTGCAGAGCCGTGAGTTCGGCCATTCGTCGCTTGGTGTAGGTGATCTGCTCGACCTGAATTGCGATATCGGCAGCCTGACCGCGTAGACCGGCGAGCGGCTGGTGCATCATGATGCGCGCATTCGGCAGCGTGTAACGCTTACCGGCAGCACCGGAAGTGAGGAGGAACTGCCCCATCGAGGCAGCGAGCCCCATGCAGACGGTGGCCACGTCGCAACTAACGAATTGCATGGTGTCGTAAATCGCCATGCCGGCCGTGACCGATCCGCCGGGGCTGTTGATGTAGAGCCAGATGTCGGCATCGGCGTCCTCGCCTTCCAGATACAGCAACTGAGCGCAGATCTGATTGGCGATGTCGTCGTTCACGTCGGTGCCGAGCATGACGACTCGATTTTTCAACAACCGGGTGAAGATGTCGGGACGACCACCACCGTCTCCGGTCTCGAGGGCATGTATTCCAGACGGGAAGGCGGGCTGCGACGAAGTCATGATGTGAAGGCTATCTCTCGATGTGCGGACTCTGTGAGGCAGAATGGCCCGGTGAGCGCTCCAACCCCCTTCGTTCCCAGCACCGACGAGTTGCTCGCCAACAATCGTGCCTACGCCGCCGAATTCTCCGATCACGACCTGGCACTGGCGCCCCGACGCCACTTGGCGGTGGTGGCCTGCATGGACAGCCGAATGGACATCTTCGAGATGCTCGGCCTGCGTCACGGAGACGCGCACGTCATCCGCAACGCCGGTGGTGTCGTGACCGACGACGTCGTTCGTTCGCTCGTGTTGTCGCAGCGTCTACTCGGAACCCGGGAGATACTGCTGATCCATCACACCGATTGCGGTCTTCAGAAGGTGACCGAAGATCAGTTCAAACGCGAACTCGAAGCCGAATGCGGCGTCAAGCCGGGATGGGCGATCGAATCTTTCCTCGATCCATACGAAGACGTCCGACAGAGCATCAGCCGACTCGTCCTCAGCCCGTTCATCACTTTCAAGGAGCACATCCGCGGATTCGTCTACGACGTGAACGCCGGAACGCTCAACGAAGTCACCGTCTGAAGTCTCTAGCGTCGAACGACCCCCGAGGCCACGACCATGACGTCGCCGCCGCGAAGAGTGCCCGCATCGATCTCGGTGACGAGTCCGGCCACTCCTGCGGTTCCTGTGGGGCTCGCCTCCACCCCCGTTGAACGGGGCACGAGTTCGGCGGCTCGACGGACGACGTCTTCGGGTGCGACGACGACTCGGCCGCCTGTCCGCTCGATCTCCCGAAGGTCGACCACCCAGTCGTAGGTCTCGTCGTCGAGGATTCCGTCAGCAAGCGACGCCGGTTCGTGTTCCCACGGCCACATATAGTGCGTCCAGTCGGCGGCCAGATCACGCGCCTCTGTCGACGATTCTCGGTACCTCGTCCAGGCCCGCGACAACGGCGCGCATCCCTCGGTCTGAACGGCTACAAGTGGCGCCGACACTCCGCCCTCACCGAGACCGCGCGACAGCGATGCCGCAAAAGCTCCCCCGCCCACTTGAACGTAGGCCGCGTCGAGGTGATCGACACCCGACGCGAGGAGTTGTTCGGCGATCTCCCACCCGATGGTGCGTCCACCGTCGAGACACAAGGAGTTCTCGGGGCCCTGCACGCTGAAAGGAACGGCTCCACTGGCCACCGCCTCGCGAAAGCGCAGCACTGTCGGATCTCCGGGTGGGTCGGATTCGCGACGCGGGCAACGATGAACTCGAGCCCCGAGATGGTCGAGGGTGTCGACCACGATTCCACCTGCCCATTCGGGAATGAACACGTCGATCGGCCAGTCGGCCGCCGCCGCGAGCGTCGACGCAGCAATGGCCGCATTGCCGCACGACGAGATGGCGAGGGGCGGCCGGGACTCGTCGTCGCCCCAGGGGACCCGGCCCGTGCGTTCGGCGATCACGAGATGGAGGAGAATTCCGAACAGGTGTCGCGCCTTGTGGCTGCCAGCTACGTTGTGCGTCTCGTCCTTGACCCAGACGTTCCCCGTGAAGCCGAGTGCGTCGGAGAGATCGGTCGACACTGCGAGAGGTGTCGACCGAAAGCCGGTACCGGCCACGCTCGCCACCCGATCGTCGAGTTCCCGAACGATCGACAACGTCTCGCTGTCGTCGAGGCCTTGCGCCCGAGCGAATCGCGACACAGCCAGTCGGTCGAAATAACGCACGAAGGGATTGGAGTCCTCGACGAAGATTTTCTGACCGAGGTTCTCTCGATCGTCCGTCAGAGCATTCGACGATTCGATCACCAGGACGTGATGTCGATCACCCGACTCGTACGGGCAACGCCACGGCATAGTGGTGTCGATCGACACCACATGACCGCACGATGCGCACCGGAGGTGCATGTCAACCAGCGACGCGGGCGTTGAACTCGTCGATCATCTCGTCCCAAACCGGCAGGTAACGCTGCAGGCCGGTCCAGAATCCGAGATCACGACGAGCTTCGAAGAGTTCGAAAGGTGTTCCCTGCTGCTCGACCCAGGTGTAGTAGCCGAGGTTGAAGATGCGGTTGCGGTCGCGAGTGGTGCAGTCGATCATGTTCTCGGTGGTCACGTGGCCGAGGTGACGGCCGAATACCTCGGCGGCGTCGGCCGTGGTCATCTCGCCGGCGAAGCGATCAGCCAGTGTGGTCTGGCGCGAACTGGGGTACAACGCTCCACCGTCGGTGGCGACGGTGATGACGGCCTGATCGGGATGCAAGTCGAGCAATTTGGCCGTCTTGATGGCGGCCAAGGTGTTGGCGATAGCCGAGAAGCCGAAGTGGGTGAGCGCCTCGACGAGTTCGGGGCTCACGCCCTTGGAGTCGACGAGATACTTCTGGCCGGCCGGAGTGTTGAACAACACGTCGAGCTCATCTGTGGCGTGATCACTGATCGCGCACACCACATCGGTGTTCATCACGTTGTGGATGAGCGGGATGTGCTTGTCGCCGATGCCCTGGATGTTGTGCTCTCCGAATCCGTTCTCGAGCATTGTGGGGCATTCCAGGGCCTCGACCGCGACGATACGTGCGCCGTAGTCGTGCTTCAGACGATCGCCAGCGGCGATGGTGCCGGCCGAGCCGGTGGCCGACGTGAAAGCTGCCAACGAAATGTCGCGACCCTGCTTCTTCATGGCGTCTCGAACCGTCTCGAACACATGACCGAAGGCTCGGCCGGTGACGGCGTAGTGGCCGAGGTGGTTCCCGAATTCGCAGAATTGGTTGAAGACGAAGTTGCCCGGATCGAGAGAGAGCTCGTTGCAAGCGTCGTAGATCTCTTTCACGTTGCTCTCGGTGCCGACGGTCTTGATGACATCTTCGGCGGGATTGGCACACCAACGGTCGAGCCAATCGAAGCGCTCCTGACTCATGCCGGCCGGGAGAATGGCCACGCCGCGACAACCCATGATGCGACTGATCGCCACGCCACCACGCGCATAGTTGCCAGTGGACGGCCAGATGGCCCGATGCGAGGTCGGGTCGAACTGTCCGGTCACGACACGAGGAGCCAGGCACGAATATGCCGCCAGCACCTTGTGAGCGGTGATCATCGGGAAACGATCGCCGAACACCACGATGATCGGATTGTCGACGCCCGTGATCTCTTTCGGCAAGACGACATGATCAGGAACGGCGACCCGGTTGCCGGCCAGATCGTTGTACCAGTGGACACGCCACAGGTTGCGGGCATCGGGACCCTGGTGGTCGGCGTCCCCCACGAGCGACGGATCGATTCGAGTCGGATCGGCCAACTGGGCGAAGGTCGGTAGAACGATGCCCTGCTCGCGGAACCGGGCCACGCTGTTGGCCAGAGCTGCCTCATCGACCACGCGGTCGGCCAGGCCGAATTGGTTCTCCAGTGCGTCGGAGATGACGCTGGTGGTGGCGGACGTCTGGTCAGGAGCGAGAGTCACCTTGACAGTTTGTCAAAGTTTCCTGGTCACGACACCCTTATCATCAAGGTGCGGGTGGAAAACACCCGTCACGCGGGCGTGGCGAAACTGGCAGACGCGCAGGATTTAGGTTCCTGTCCCGAAAGGGGTGTGGGTTCAAGTCCCTCCGCCCGCACCAGAACCCTCTCGAACGATGACCCTGACGCCGCTCTCCGAGTCCGAGATTCCCCACGTCGTCGACCTCATCAACAGGTGCAACGTTCTCGACGGACCGAACATCAGGGTCGACGTCGAGGAACTCCGCCAAGAGTTGGACTCGAGCCTCACAGAGAGAAGTCGTGACGTCCGGGTCGCCCGGCTCGATACCGGCCGGATCGTTGGCATCGTGTGGACTCTGCACCTTCCGTCGGCAACGGCGCCACAACGCTGCGACATCGAGGGGTACGTCGACATCGAACTACGCGGACGAGGGCTTGGTCGCGAACTCATGTCGTGGGGCATCGACCATGCGCGCGAACTTCTGACGTCTGCGGATTCGCGCGCCGGCCACCCGGAGCGAGCGATTCGGGCGTCTCGGTCCTCCACCAATGCGACCGCGGCCCGACTTCACCACGAGATGGGTTTCGTCGACGTTCGTTGGTTCGACGATTTGCAGCGACCGCTCGACGGCCTTCCCGACCTTGTGATTCCGTCCGGAGTCACGATCGAACCATGGCCCACCGAACCGGCACACCTACTCGCCGCCCTCGAGGTGAAGAACCGTGCGTTCACTGATCACTGGGGATCGGTCCCCACCACACCGGACGGTTGGCAGGAGATGACGTACGGGTACGGCGCCCGACCCGACCTCTCCGCCGTCGCGTGTGATGCAACCTCGGGTGAGATCGTCGCCGTTCTGCTCGCGCGGCGATACCCCGCCGACGACGAGATCCGCGGCCATCGCGAAGCGTGGATCAGCACGCTCGGCACTCTCGCCTCGCACCGCGGACGCGGTATCGCGTCGGCCCTCGTCGCTCACGCCATGCACCGATTTCGCGACGCCGGACTCACGCACGCCATGATCGGTGTCGATGCCGACAACCCTTCGGGAGCCCATCGCATCTACCGAGGCCTCGGATTCGTCGATCATGTTCGGATCGTCACGAGCGAGATCGCACTCTGAAAGACTCGTGACGTGAAACTGGGCGATCTCCCCACACCATCGCTGGTCGTCGACGCCGGAGCGTTCGCCAGGAACCTCGACACCATGGCTGACACACGTCCCGGACCCTCTTTGCGTCCTCACGTGAAAGCCCACAAGTGCACGTCACTCGCCGCTCGCCAAGTGGCGATGGGGCATCACACGTTCACCTGCGCCACTCCACGCGAAGTAGTGGGCATGATCAACGCTGGCGTGGGCACCGAGGTGTTGCTCGCCAACGAGACTCTCGACCAGTCACGTCTGCGCTACATGAGCGACGCTCAACGTCGATCAGGAGCCACCGTGATCGTTGCCGTCGATTCGACCGAGACGATCGATGCCGCCGCATCGTCAGGAATCACCGACGTACTCGTCGACGTGAACGTTGGGCTTCCTCGATGTGGTTGTGCACCGGACGCTGCAACCGGTTTGGCACAACACGCGAGATCACTCGGCATGGTCGTACGCGGAGTCATGGG
>Ga0181580_10000983_pt1 | contig 22246 bp, 20 predicted proteins | sample 071ome_23_FD_132413 | JGI IMG/M metagenome (GOLD analysis project Ga0181580, IMG submission 132413) | Coastal salt marsh microbial communities from the Groves Creek Marsh, Skidaway Island, Georgia - 071403BT metaG (megahit assembly) | ecosystem: Environmental > Aquatic > Marine > Intertidal... | reverse complement strand
TGATACCCCAGGTTGTACGGGCCCATCACAAGTCGAAACCACAGCGGCTGGTGGCTCACGCAGTGGGTCGTCATTCTGCGGTCATGATCCGCGTCGAGCCCACCATGTTCGGCAATGGAACGCAGACGATTGATCACCCGCCACAGCGTGAGGAATGGAAGTACCCACAACACCGGGTAGGCGAGTGGTACACCCGCGGCCCATGCTGCCGCTGCGAGGGCGAGTTGCACGATGATGATGTGGCGAGTGGTGCGCCGCGTGCGCGCATCGCCGGCGACCAGACCCCGCAGTTGGGCGCCGAGCAGGCGCAGGCCAGTGCTACCACGGAGGTCGCGCCATAGTTTGCGGCGGAGGCTCGCGCTCCCGATCGGGTACCCCTGATAGAGGGCGATATCGGGCTCCTCCGGTCCGAACTCGCGCCGGTGATGGGCCATATGTACCCGGCGATAGGCATCCGTTGGGACGAAGGCGGGGTACCCCAGCAACCAGCGGCCCACAATGTCGTTCAGTCGACGGTTGGAGAACAGCAGCCGATGAGCGGCCTCGTGCATCAACGAGGCGAACTGGGCGTGTGTGCGTCCCATTAGAACGATCGCCAATGGCCAAATCCACCACCCAAGTCGTGACGCCGCCCACACAATGCCGATGACCTGCGCGTACAGCATGACGATGGTGAGGGCATTGCGGGCGTTGGCAATACGTCGCAATTCGGCACGCAGTGCGGGTGCGGGCCGGCCATCAGGCCGGATGGCCCCGTCGGAGGCCACTTCACCCAGCGTGTGTCGCGGTGGTGTCATGCCGCCCAACACCACGGTCCCCGATCGAGGTGGCGATGATGCGCCGTCGGCGTTGTGAGCCGGGGTCATGGACGGTGATGCTAGCAATGACCGTCGTCGACGGTCAGGTGCACGCTGGCATGCATCTCGCCTGAGATCACCAACCGCGTGCCACCCACTCGGGTAGATGGGGGCGTTCGACGCCAATCGTGGTGTCAGTACCGTGGCCGGGCAGCACGATCGTGTCGTCGGGAAAGGCAAAGAGGAGACGATCGATCGAGTCGATGATGGTGTTGAAATCGCCACCCTCATACGCAGTCGCACCGGGACCGCCGGGAAACAAGGTGTCGCCCGTGAACAGCAGTGGGGTTCCCGCGAGATGAAACGAGATGGAACCCGGTGTATGTCCAGGATTGTGGATGGCGTGCAGGCGCAGCTGTCCGAATTCGATGACCTCGGCGTCATCGATGAGGACGTCGTACCCAACCTCGTGCAGCATCGGGGCATCCGCGGCGGTCACTGCGACCTCATATCCGGCCTCGCGCATCTCGGTGACTGCGCCGATGTGGTCCCAATGCCCGTGCGTCTCGAGAACACGTCGAACACCGAGAGATGACGCCAACTGCAACAGCATCTCGTGTTCGTTCGCCGCGTCGATCAGCACCGCGTCGCCGGTTGCTCGGCACCGCACGATGAACATGTTGTTGTCATATGAGCCGACAACGACGCGGTGTACCTCCACATCGCTGTTGGACCAGTGCAGGGTCTCGCTTGGTGGTGGCACGATGATGCTCATGCCAACGATTGTGTCATCAGTGCCGGAGTTCGGCCACCGATCGCTTGGGCCATCAGGCAGAGATGACGTGGATGTTGAGGTCGATGGCCGCGGTGATCTGGCGCGAGTCGAAGGTGACGATGGCGGCCCGTTCGCCCAGGCTCATCGCGGTGTCGAGGTGGATCGCCGCGCTCAGGCGTACGCCGGTTCGGCGTGCAATACGCGTGGCCGCGTGGATCCGTGCGGTGTCGACGGCGGCGATATGGCAGCGGTCGTTTGCGTAGTGCAGGGCGTTGATCAGGTCGGATTCGCTGTACGGGTCATCGCAGATCTGGGGCACCGCACACAGGGCTTCGGCCATCGCCGATTCGCTCATGACGCTGAATTCGGCAGATCTCATCGCGGCGGTCACGATGTCGCGGCGCGAATCATTGAGGCATGAGGCGAGAAGCGCGGTGGTGTCAATGACGACAACGTCACCCATGTGATCAGCGGACATCATCGACCACCCGGTCAAGGCGAAGACCCGGGGCCACGTCAATGGGATTCGTGGTCGCGGCAGTACCGGTGAGGATCGGGCGCCGGACGCGCCCCGCAGCGATGGCGTTGGCCACTGAGCTGCTCGATGGTGTGTCGGCTGGCCCGATGACGGCGATGGGGCGTCCGTGATCGGTGACCTGCAGGTGCTGGCCGTTCGCGACACGTCGCAGGTTGCTGGCTAGGTCATTGCGCAGAGCGCGAACACCGATCGAGTCCATGGATTCATTGTAGGCGTCGAGGCCCATGGTGCGTACACATGTGTACACATCATGATTTGCGAAATGGTCGGCCAACCAGCGAGGATGAAGACATGAACTTTGCATTCACCGAAGAACAAGACGAACTGCGCTCCACCATCCGCGCCTTCATGGAGGCCAAGTCCTCCGAGGAAGCCGTGCGTGAGCAGATGGAGACCGAGACCGGTTTCGATGCCGATGTCTGGACGCAGATGGCCGAGCAGATGGGCCTGCAAGGGCTTCATATCCCAGAGGAGTACGGCGGATCGGGCTTTGGCTACGTCGAACTCGGCATCGTTCTGGAAGAGATGGGCCGCGCCCTGCTGTGCGCCCCTTTCTTCTCGTCGGTGGTGCTCGCGGCCAACACCTTGCTGCACAGCGGTGATGAGGCCGCCAAGGCCGCTCACCTTCCCGGTATCGCCGCGGGCCAGACAATCGCCACGCTCGCGTACACCGAACCGTCGGGCAAGTGGGACGAGGCGGGCATCACCATGGCCGCCTCGGCTTCCGGCGACGGTTTCACGCTGAGCGGAACCAAGTCGTTTGTGATCGACGGCGCCGTCGCCGATCTCATCATTGTCGCGGCGCGCACGGCGTCTGGCGTCAGCCTGTTCACCGTCGATGGCGGAGCCGCAGGGCTCACCCGCACGGCACTGTCGACCATGGACCAGACCCGTCGTCAGGCTCGCCTCGACTTTGACAACACCCCGGCAACGCTGCTCGGCACCGATGGTGCCGGCTGGGAGACACTGTCGACCGTGCTCGACCTCGCCGCCGTCGGGCTCGCGGCCGAACAGGTCGGTGGCGCACAGTTCGTGCTTGAAATGGCTGTGCAGTACGCCAAGGATCGCGTGCAATTTGGCCGGCCGATCGGCTCGTTCCAGGCCATCAAGCACAAGTGCGCCGACATGCTCCTCGAGGTCGAAAGCGCCAAGTCGGCCGCCTACTACGGTTTGTGGTGCGCCGCGGAGATGAACGACGAACTGCCCTCGGTGGCGTCGTTGGCGAAGGCCTACTGCTCGGAGGCGTATTTCCACGCGACCGCGGAGAACATCCAGATCCACGGTGGTATCGGCTTCACCTGGGAGCACCCCGCGCACCTGTACTTCAAGCGCGCAAAGTCGTCCGAGTTGCTGTTCGGCGACCCGACCTACCACCGCGAGCTCCTCGCTCAGCGCATCGGAATCTGATCTCACGATCCGATGACCATTCTGTTCATCGTTCTGGCGGCGGTCGCGGTGTTCGCGATCGCCGCCGGTTCGATCGGACGTGAAGCACATCGTCTTGATGCCATCGCCCCGCGTGCGGTGTACCGCCTCGACGAAGCAACAGATTTCGTCTGTGATCGGCTGCCAGCCGAATCGCAGGCTCGGCTGACCCCGGTCGAGGTCGAAGCTCTGCTCGTTGCACACATGGGATGGTTGCACGCGAATGGTCTGCAACCGGACCGAGTGATCGATCTCACGCAGTCGATCGATACTCCGCTCGTCGCTGACGAGGACGCCCTCCTAGCGCATCTTTTCGCGGCCGCCGACGAGGTGGGGGTGGAGGTTCTCGACGATGTGGACATCGTGTCGGTGTTACGTTGCCATCACGAGTACTTGGACGCCATTGGTGCTGTTGGCCCCCTCGTCGCGGGCGATGATCTGATCGATACCGTGAACGACCCCGACACGTCGGGCCCAGCGGAGTAGGTTCTGCGGCATGGAACGCCCCGTTCGCTTCGAACACACCCGCTTTCTTGGGGACAAACGCACCCAGTTGGTGTACGACCTTGACGACTGTGCCGACGAGGAGATCATCGCAGAGATCGTCGACCAAGATGTTGGCCTCTGCTTTGGCCCCGACACCCTCGCCGAGGCGCGCAATCGGGGATACCGTCTGGCACGTCCCGGTCAGCGGGCGCGCCATCGCACACCTCGCGCCTGAGTCACGCCGGTGGATGACCGAATCGCTAGTGGCTCTGAAGCGCTCGCTGCGCACATTGCGCTCCCGCTCAGTGCCGAGGCGGACGCACCCGGAGTTGTCCTGTGTCACGGATTTCCAATCGGTCCTCTCGATGCTCGGCGCTCAGCCGGAACATTTCCTGAACTGACCGATCGCATCGCAAACGACATCGGGTACCCAGCTCTCACGTTTACCTTTCGGGGGTGTGGCAACTCCAGTGGTGACTTCTCACTGCAGGGCTGGATGGACGATTTGCGTGCCGCCATCACCCATATCCGTCGGGTGGCCAACGCCAAGAGGGTCATCATCGTGGGGACCAATACCGGTGGTTCACTGGCGATCTGCGCGGCAGCCGACGATCCGCATGTGCGTGCCGCAGCCCTGCTGTCGCCACGTGCTGACTTTGATGATTGGGCCGACCACCCGCGGCGCTTTCTCGAACATGCTCGCCAGATCGGTGCAATCCGCACCCCTGGTTTCCCAACGTCGGTCGATGAGTGGGCGCGTGCATTCCGCCGGTTTCGACCCGAAGTGGCAGCGCAGCGGTTCGCCCCTCGTCCCATGATTGTGCTGCACGGCGATGACGACGAGAGCGTGCCTGTCAGCGATGCTCGGCGTATCGCTACCGCTCACGGGTCCGCCGAAATGTCCATTCTTCGTGGCGCGGGTCACCGGTTACGCCACGATCCACGAGCTGTCGCCGTTCTCCTCGGATGGTTGGAACGCGTTCGGAATGATTGAACCGCTCAGAGCATGAACGGGTCGCTGGCCTCCGGATCGATGCCATAGCGATCGATCGCGTCCTGCACGACGTCGGGGGTGATTTCCCCGAGGTCGACCAGGCCCGTGAGAGTAGCCACGACCACGTGGCCACAATCCACCTCGAAGTGCCGGCGAAGCGCCTCGCGCGTGTCACTGCGCCCCATGCCGTCGGTGCCGAGCACATGGAATGGGCGGTCAGCACCGACGTAACGGCAGATCTGATCGGGCACTGAACACATGAAGTCGGTGACCGCGGTAATTGGTCCCTGGGTGGTGGCAAGGTTGGCGGTGATCAATGGCACCTGGGCAGGACGCGATGGATGCAATCGATTCGCCCGCGCCACCGACTGGGCCTGCTCGCGGAGACTCTTGTAACTGGTCACTGACCACAGTTCGGCGCCGACGTCATAGTGAGCCGCCAGTTCTGCAGCCGCAGCCCGTGCCGCCGTATGGGCCACACCCGAGAACAGGATCGTGGCTCGGTGCGCGTGCCCCTCCGGTGCGTCAGCGAAGCGATACATGCCATCAATCGCACCACGCCGCATCGCAGCCGCAGCCTCGGCGTCCTCGGCAAGTGCGGGCATCGCGTAGTTCTCGTTGTACAAGGTGAGGTAGTAGATGACATCGCGGTCCGCATCTGGTGTTGAGGGGCCGTACATGCGGTCGATTCCTGCCTCGATAATCGTCGCTACTTCCCATGCAAATGCAGGGTCGTAGGCCTGCACCGATGGGATCGTGGACGCTAGTACCAGCGAGTGGCCGTCTTGGTGCTGCAGACCTTCGCCCAACAGCGCCGTGCGACCCGCCGTGGCACCCATGAGGAATCCGCGGCTGCGGCTATCGGCAGCCTGCCAGATGAGGTCGCCGGTGCGCTGGAAGCCGAACATTGAATAGAAGGTGTAGAACGGAATCATTGGCACGCCACGCGATGCATAGCTCGTGCCCGCCGCGATGAAACTCGACATCGACCCCGACTCGGTGATGCCTTCTTCGAGAATCTGACCGTCGGTGTCCTCGGTGTACGACAGCAACAGGTCGTGGTCCACCGGTTCGTACAACTGCCCCTGCGCGGCGTAGATCTCCAGTTCGCGAAACAGTGAATCCATTCCGAACGTTCGGGCCTCGTCAGGGATGATCGGAACGATTCGCCGGCCGACGGCGGCATCACGGCACAGGCTCCGTAGCAAGCGGGTGAAGCCCATCGTGGTGCTCACCTCCATCTCCCCCGAGCCGGCATGCAACTCGGTGAATACCGCTGGTGACGGCAACTCGATCGGACGACGCACCGTGGTGCGGCGCTCTGGAAGCGAGCCACCCAGCACCCGCCGTCGCTCCATCATGTACTGGTATTCGACCGAGTCAGGTGACGGCCTGAAATATGGCGGATCATTATCAGTCACGGCGGATTCGGGAATCTCATCATGGAGATGCAGCCGGTCGCGCAACTCCAGCAACTGGTCGCGGGTCATCTTCTTGATCGAGTGCGTGGCGTTACGGCCCTCAAACCCGGGGCCGAGAGTCCAGCCCTTGATGGTCTTGGCAAGGATCACGGTCGGACGTCCACTACCAAGATTCTCCACGGCGGCCTTATACGCCGCATGCAGTTTGTGATAGTCGTGCCCACCGCGAGGAAGGTTCCGTAGGTCATCGTCACTGAGGTGGGCGACCATCTGGCGTAGCCGCGGGTCGGGTCCGAAGAAGTTCTCGCGGATGTACGACCCCTCTTCAACGGCGTACCTCTGGAATTCACCGTCGACGGTGGTGTTCATCTGATTGAGCAGGACGCCGTCTTTGTCTTGGGCCAAGAGTTCGTCCCAGCGCGAACCCCAGATCACCTTGATGACATTCCAGCCAGCTCCGCGGAACACCGCTTCGAGCTCTTGAATCACCTTGCCGTTTCCGCGCACCGGGCCATCGAGGCGCTGCAGATTGCAGTTGACGACGAAGACGAGGTTGTCGAGATGCTCACGGGAGGCGAGCGAAATGGCACCGAGCGTCTCGGGTTCATCACATTCACCATCACCGAGGAAGGCCCACACACGGCTCGAGGACGTGTCGTCGAGCTCTCGGTTCATGAGGTAGCGGTTGAAGCGAGCCTGATACAACGCGGTGATGGGGCCGAGGCCCATCGACACCGTCGGGTACTCCCAGAAGTTCGGCATCAGCCGCGGATGCGGGTAGCTCGACAATCCGCGGCCAGCGCGACCAATCTCGAACCGGAAATGGTTCAGGTCGTCCTCGTCGAGGCGACCTTCGAGAAAAGCGCGTGCGTAGACACCAGGCGCAGCATGGCCCTGGAAATACACGTGGTCGCCGTAGCCCTGGGCGTCCTTGCCGCGAAAGAAATGGTTGAAGCCGATCTCATAGAGCGCCGCCGATGAGGCAAAGGTGGAGAGATGGCCGCCGATGCCGTCGGCATGCTTATTCGCTTTCACGACCATCATCGCGGCGTTCCAGCGGATGAAAGCGCGAATTCGCCGCTCGATGTGGTCATCGCCGGGGAACCACGGCTCTGCTTCTCGGGGGATGGTGTTTACATAGGGCGTCGACACCGTCGCCGGAAAGCTGACCTGACGCTCGTTGGCTCGCTCGAGAAGGCGGCTCAGTAAGAATCGAGCGCGAGTCTTGCCGTGCGTGTCGACCACCGCATCGAGCGAATCGAGCCATTCGCCGGTCTCTCCGGGGTCGGTATCGGGCAACTGATGCACGTAGCCGTCGAAAATCATGCACCCATTCTCGCAGCCCACGGCGCGTTGTGCTCGCGATGCGTTGAGTGCCGGTGTGAACTTCGTCGTATCCACCGCTCATGGGTAGGAGGCTGAGAAGATCAACCTGTGACGATTGTGGTGTTCACCGACGGGGCGTGTTCTGGGAACCCCGGACCTGGGGGCTGGGCCTGGGCGGTCGCGCCCGATGGCACGCGCCGCGGATCCGGGGGAGAGGCGTCGACCACAAATCAGAGGATGGAACTCACCGCCGTGCTGGAGGCACTGCGCGAGGTCGGCACCTCCGGGGTCGAGGTGGTGTCGGACAGCACGTATGTTGTCAACTGTTTCCGCGACGGGTGGTGGCGTAACTGGCGTCGCAACGGATGGAAGAACTCTCAACGCAAACCGGTTGCCAACGTCGACCTGTGGGAACCGCTCATCGATCTGGTGGATGGCTCTGATGTGCAGTTCCGCTGGGTGAAGGGCCATAGCGGTGACCCGATGAACGATCTTGTCGATGCCCTTGCGGTCGCCGGGATACCACAGCGTTGAATTAGCCGCTGGTGACGCCACCTGGCCAGAGCACTTGACTAGCGTCAAGGCGTCATGTCGATCAGCCGTCGGGTCCTCGGGTGCGCGATCGCACTTGTTGTTGCTACGCCGTTGGGCATCGGTGCTGCCCGGGTGCAGGCCGATAAACCTGACGTCGATGACGTGATTGGCTTCATGATCGAAGGCACAGGTAATGGCCACGGTCGAGGGTTGAGCCAATGGGGTGCCTACGGATGGGCGGTTGAACACGCTTGGGACTGGGAGCAGATTCTCGACCATTACTACGGCGGCACGGTTGCCGGCACAGTCGATGCAGATACCGAGATGCGGGTGCGGCTGACGGGTTCTGATGACGCAGTTGAGATTGGCGTGGTCTCATTCGGCGGTGCGGGCCGGTGGTCGTCACCATCGGCCGAGGGAACCGATACGTCGGCGGTGCGGGTGCGCGCCCGCGATGACGGACGCTTCGATGTGCTCGTTGGCGATGCGCCCGCATGTCCCGGTGCCGCGAGCCTGGTCGTACCTGATGGCCCATTGGAAATCGATAGTGATCAACGGGTTGCGGTCGCGCAGATGCAGACCTTCTTGCAGGCCTTTGGTTTTGTGGTCGATGAACGCAAGTGGGAGATCGATGGGTTGTTCGGTCCGCAAACCCAGTCGGCGGTACGAGCGTTCCAGACCGCGCAAGGTTTGGACGCGGACGGTGTGTGGCAGGAGGACGAGGCAACTTCTGCGCGTTCGCTGATCGCCGGTGCCGCCGACGATGTCGGTTGGACGGTCGCCGCCGAGGGGGTCGACGGCCCAATCATATTGTCGACCACGGTTGCTGTTGATGCCGCCGCTGGCGATGTGCTTGGCCTGTGCTCGGACTCCGGCTCGGTGCGTCACTATCGCGGATCGATCGAGGTCATCACGACCGAATACGGGGTGCGTGTGGTGAATGCGGTACCTCTTCGCCATTACTTACGCGGTGTGGTGCCCAAGGAGGTGTCGGCCTCGTGGGGTGATCGAGGTGATGGCGCCGGAATGAATGCACTTCGCGCGCAGGCGGTTGCTGCTCGCTCCTATGGGGTGCGACAAGACAGGTATCCCTACGCCGGAACCTGTGATACGTCGGCGTGTCAGGTGTATGGAGGCGCGGCCACGCGATCGAGTGCCACCGATACGACACCGTCGGCGGTGGAGCGAACCCAAACCGATCAGGCCATTGCCGATACCGCCGGTGTGGTGCGGGTGTGGGCGGAGGGAAATCTCCGCAACCAACCGGTGGGAGATATCGCATCAACCGAATTCTCGGCATCGAACGGGCCGCAGACCGCTGGCGGGTATTTCCCGAGCGTTGTCGATACGGGCGACTCAGTGGCACTAAACCCAAATCATCGGTGGACTCGCGTGATCTCGGTGGCACAGTTACTCGACGCGTACCCCGATGCCGATCCTGATCGGGTGACCACGGTAGTCGACCCCGATTCAGACTATGAAGGGATCTGGGCGAATCGGGTTCGCCTCAGTGGCAGTGGCTCCACCAGCACGTACGACAGCACGTGGGATTTCCGCCGACCCTTTGGCTTGCCCTCACCGGGTTACACCGTGACCCCGATCGTCCGCGGAGTGATCACCGAGATGGCTGCGGCGTTTATTGGTGATTCGGTTGGCGCGAGCGTGATGGATCCTCAATACGGTCCAGAATTGCGCACCCTTCTCGACGGCGTGTTCTCCGGGGTGTCCTATGACGCCGTTGTCAACCGGAGGACAACTGGCGGGTCGGTGTCATCGGGTGTCGATGCAGCGGCGGGCATCGCCGACGGCACGGCACTTGTTGTCGTCGAACTGGGATACAACGATCCGGTCAATCAGTTTGCCGAAGGTATCGATGAGGTGATGGCGGAGCTTGTGGAGCGTGGCGTGGAGACCGTGGCCTGGGTCGGCATGTCAGAACGCGACACGGTGAATGGAGAGAACCGCTATGGCGGCCACAACGAGGTGCTGCGTGAGGCACGTGGACGGTGGCCGCAACTGATCGTTCTCGATTGGGATGCCGATTCGTCATCGGCGTCGTCGGACCGCTGGTTCTCCGACGACATCCACCTGACGACGAGCGGCCAGGCGGAGTTCGCGTTGTGGCTCCGCGATCAGGTTCTCGCGGTGGCCGACGGAAGCTGGGTTGGTCGAAGCGAGCAGTTGGACTTCATTCCGGTGCAGCCCCATCGCCTGCTGGACACCCGCAAGGGTCTGGGTTCGGGCGAGGTCGGACCAGTGGACTTCGACACCGTTGAGTTCGCTGTGGCTGGGGAGGCTGGGCTGCCGGGAACGGGCGTTGCTGCGGTGTCGCTCAACGTGACGGTCGCCGAGGCGATAACCGACGAATCCGGTGGGTTTGTGACCGCGTACCCCTGTGGCGAGATGCCAGAGGCGAGCAATTTGAATTTCATGTCGGGGGATACGGTTGCGAATTCCGTGCTCGTCCCCCTGTCTGAGCGCGGCACCGTGTGCTTGTTCATCTATGGGCAGGGCCATCTTCTGGCTGATGTCTCTGGGTACCTCCCTGAAGAGTCGCGCTTGGTGCCCGTGGCCCCGTTTCGCATGCTCGATACGCGACGCAGTCCCGATGGTGTTCTGCCACCCGCCGTCAATGGCCGCGTAGACGTATCGGTAGTCGGGCGCGGCGGTGTCCCTGCGACCGGGGTTGCCGCTGTCGTTGCCAACCTCACTCTGACGGCTACCGAATTGGGTGATGGTCCTGGATTCGCTGTTGCTGGTGACTGCGGCGATGTGCCAGATGTCAGCCACGTGAACTTCACAGCGGATCGTCAAACGGTGCCCAACGCGGTGCTCATCCCGGTCGGGCCGGATGGCGAGGTGTGCGTCGACGTCAACGGGGCCGCCCACGTGATCATCGACGTGGCCGGTTACGTGCCTGCAGAATCGTCGATCACGGTGATGAGCGCACAACGGGTCAGCGATACACGGGGCTCGACCAAGGTTGGTGTTACCGACGGAACGGGCGGGCCGCTCGAGGTTCCAATTGTCGACCTCGTCGACAGGGACATTTCTGGCCGAGTGGTCGCGGTGTGGTTGAACGCCACCGCCGTCGACACCGAGACGAGCGAGGTAGGTGGCTTCTTGACGGTGTATCCGTGTGGGAAACGACCCGATGCATCGAATTTGAACTTTGTCACTGATGATGTCATCGCCAACGGGGTGTTGGCGCCGGTGTCGGCGACGGGTTCCGTCTGCTTGTACGTGTACGGGATGGCCCACCTTCTCGTTGACGTCGCTGCGTTCATCGCGGTGGACTAGCGCCGCTCTTTGAATGGGGCGCAATATCGGCGAAGTGGGTCGTCAGCCGACCGTCGGCGTAGTCTTCGGGAATGGATATCAACGGAGTCAGCGCAATCATCACAGGTGGAGCATCCGGCATCGGGGCAGCTGCCGCACGTCAACTCGCAGCTCGCGGGGCCAAGGTCGTGGTGGCCGACCTGCAAGAAGATGCGGGAACAGAGGTCGCCAATGAAATCGGTGGAGCATTTTGCAAGGTTGACGTCACCTCGACCGACGACATCATCAACGCCATCGAAATGGCAACGTCGATGGGGCCCCTGCGTGTGCTCGTGAATTCCGCGGGTATCGGCTGGGCGCAGCGCACCGTCGGCAAAGACGGGTCATTCGACTCGGCGGCGAATCTTGACGCCTTCAAAAAGGTGGTCGCAATAAACCTCATCGGCACCTTCGATTGCATCCGGTTGGCCGCCACCGCAATGAGCCGTACGGAGCCCGATGAGTTCGGGGAGCGTGGCGCGATCGTGAACCTGGCGTCGGTCGCAGCGTTTGACGGCCAGATTGGGCAGGCCTCGTATTCAGCATCCAAAGGCGGCGTTGTCGGGATGACCCTGCCGATTGCTCGCGACCTCGCCGCCGTAGGTGTGCGCGTGAATACCGTTGCTCCGGGCTTGATCGATACTCCTATATATGGAGAGGGCGAAGCCAGTGAGCAGTTCAAGGCCAACCTGCAAAAAGGCGTGCTGTTCCCGCAGCGTCTCGGTTTCCCCGATGAACTTGCCTCCATGGTGGTGGAGTGCGTCACGAACAGCTACATGAACGCCGAGACCATCCGCGTCGACGGCGGAATTCGCATGCAGCCGAAGTGACCTAGCGCCGCTGACGGCACATCAGGTGGTGTAATCGGCATTGATCCTGATGTAACCGTCGGTGAGGTCACAGCCCCACACCGTGGCGGTACCTCGGTCGATGTGGAGGTCCACCTCGATCGTCACTTCTGGACCACGCAGATAGTTCTCGAGTTCGGCCAGGCCAGCATCGTCAACTTTGCGAGGATAGACCTGCACGCCTCCGAACGAGATCACACATGCATCGGCATCGATGTCGTGGTCGTTGCATTTGCCGATGGCCATCGCCACACGCCCCCAGTTGGGGTCAGCGCCGTGAATAGCGGTCTTGACAAGTGGAGAGTTGACGATGGATTTCGCCACCCGCTTCGCTTGGTCGTCATCGCGAGCGCCATCGACGTGGACTTCGATCAGCGTTTCCGCTCCCTCACCGTCGGCAGCGATTGCGCGCGTGAGAGCGCCTTGGACATCGGCGAGCGCCCGTTCCATGTCTGCGGGGTCGACCGGGTGATGCCCGCTGGCAAGAAGGACTGCGGTGTCACTCGTGGAGGTATCGGTGTCGACGCTCACACAGTTGAAGGTCGTGTTCGTTACTCGACGGTGAATGGCGCGCAGATCACTGACCGGTAGCGCCGCATCGGTCATCACTACGGCGATCATCGTTGCCATATCGGGCTCGATCATCCCGACCCCTTTGGCGATACCGCAGACAACGGCTGGACCCTCTCCGATGGTCGCCACGGCAACTTTCTCCACCGTGTCGGTGGTCATGATGCCCCGTGCGGCGGCGCGCAGACCGTGAGATGTCGCCCCTGGATCGAGTTGTGCGACAGCGCGGATCATGGTGTCGATGGGGTAGCGCCGACCGATCACGCCCGTTGAGGCAAGCAGAATGTCGCTCGGTGCATACCCCCATCGATCAGCCACCGTGGCCACGAGACGGTCGGCATCGCTGATTCCTTCAGGTCCGTTGGCCACGTTGGCATTCTTGGAGACCACGACCATGGCCCGAGGCGTTCCGGTTGCCAGATGCTGCCGAGAGAGGACAACGGATGGGCCAGCAAAGCGTGACTGGGTAAACACGCCCGTCGCGGCCATCGCCGGTCCATCCATGGTGATGACGACGAAGTCATCGGTGGTGTCCTTCACACCGATATTGGCGACTGTGGCGTGAAAGCCGAGCGGAAGTTGGTCAGGTATCACCGTTGGTGAGCGTACCCGCGGCATGCAAACCGGTGAGGTCATCGATGACCGCCTCGGCGCATCGGCGACCTGAGTACATGGCTCCTTGAATCGAACCTGTATCACGATGGTCGCCGCAGACGAACACACCGTCATTTACGCGGACAGGCTTCTTGGGTGAGAACCTCGGGGCCTGTATCGGCTGACCGTGTGGAATAACGTCGACGCGCAGTACATCCCACGTCATGACCTCGGGCCCCCACCAGCGAGCGAGCTGGGACTGCACCTCGGCGTCGATACGAGCGGTGTCGGCCACACCGGGTATGGCGGCGGTCACGAGCGCGTGTCCGGCCGGTGCATAGCTCGGAGCGACATTCGACATGATGGCCACATTGCGAGCCGGCCCTCGATGGTCCAGCATGATGCTGCGGGTGGAGCTCGGTGCTCGTGGCGCGGCAAAGTGCACCGCAGCGGCCGGACGCGAGCCAGGATCATCGACACCAATCAACCGAACCGCAGCGGGCCCATCCGTCGCGATCACGATGGCGTCGCCGCGGTATTCGCTGTAGCGGGTCGACACCTTGTGTGGACTGACGCCGACGACGAGTTCGTCGAGCCGGACCTTGTCCATGATCGGTGCTGCAAGGGCGTCTGATATCGCGCTCATCCCAGTCGCCGGAACACCGGCACTGTCGTCGAGGAGCATGCGGAGGATGACATCGAACATGCGCGACGACGTCGTGAGCATCGGATCGAGTTGAATGCCGCCGACCAGCGGGCCGAAGAAAGCCTCAATCGCCGTGGTGGAGAATCCGCGAGCGGAGAGGCGATCGATCGTGGCGGTGTCGGGCCGTGCGAGCAGTCTCGCGGGGTGGATGCTCCGAAGATCGCGACGGAGCAGACCGAGTCGTAACAGATCGGCTGGGGTCACACCCCGTCTGCGCAGAGCGGCCCACAGGGTGGCTGGAAGGGCACGCGGGGCGCGGAACGGGTCAGCGACCCGAGAGAATCCGGTGTCGTGGCGGATCAGCGCACCGGGATCGAATGCGCAGAGATTGAGCGCGTCTACATCGAGCTGGCGGTGTAGTTCTGGGTAGGCCCGAAGCAGCACTTGAAATCCACGATCGAGGCGGAATCCATCCACGGTGTCGGTGCGAACACGCCCACCGACGCCGTCGGATGCTTCAACGATCGTGACATCAGCTCCGGCAGAGACCAGGTGGCGGGCACAGCTAAGGCCGGCGAGTCCGGCCCCGACCACGATGACGTGCGCAGTTATCCGGGGGTGAACGTCGGAGTCACCCACGGCCGAGCAGATGGGACAGCGCGTCACGCAGTGTCGGGTGGTGGAAGTCGTACCCGGAGTCATGAAGCACGGTGGGCAACACGTGTTGACCGGAGAACAGCAGGTTCTCGGCGAGTTCCGCACCGAGGAGCGCACGTGGGCCGAACTTCGGAATTGGGAGGATCGTCGGTCGTCGAACCGCCCGACCAAGCTCGGTGGTGAATTCGGCGTTCGTGACGGGCTGCGGGGCCGTGAGGTTCACCGGCCCGGAGATGTCACCGTTGAGCAGATGGGTGATCGCTCCGACCTCGTCGTCGATACTGATCCAGCTCTGCCATTGACGGCCGTCGCCCATACGTCCGCCGAGACCGAAGCGGAACAGGGGGAGTTGTTTGCGTAAGGCTCCGCCCGCGGTGCTCAACACGATGCCGGTGCGCAGGAACGCGACACGACAACCTGCATCGACGGCGGGAGTTGCCGCCTGTTCCCACTCCACGCACACGTCGGCCAAGAAACCAGATCCTGCAGGGTGCGACTCGTCCACTGGTTCGGTCCCTGATCCGTACACACCGATAGCAGAGCCGCTGAGGAAGATGCGTGGCCCATTCGTGGACCCGGCGATGGTTTCGGCGAGGTGCTGTGTTGGGCCGACTCGAGATGCTCGGATGGTCTTTTTGTAGGCCGGGGTCCAACGACGATCGCCAATGCCAGCCCCGGCAAGGTGAACGACTGCGTCAATTCCCTCAAGGGCGCCGGGCTCCAGGGAATCGGCGGTTGGGCTCCAACCGATCTCGTTATCACCCGGTGCGCGCCGCACCACCGGGCATACATCGTGCCCAAGGTTGCCAAGATGGCTACTGAGGGCCGCTCCGATGAGGCCGCTGGCTCCGGTAATCGCTACTCGCATGACCACAACCTACGCACGTGAATCGCTTATGTCGTGACCAGCTCGGAGATGGTGGCGATATCGATCGCCTGCCTAATGGTCGTGACGGTTCCGTCGGGTTGCAACAGGACCGCGGCCGGTTGATACGGGATGCCGAACTGGTCGTATACCGCGCCGATGGTGTCATCGATCTGAGGGAATGTCAGGCCGCCCTCATCAATGAAGTCGGCGTAGGTGCGGTCATCGCCGGACCACGCCACACCGAGGATGGTGAGGTCGCTGCCATAGAGCCGGTGTGCCTCCTCGACCGAGGGGGCTTCGCGCATGCAGGTCGTTCAATAGGGCGCCCAGAACCACAGCAGGACATCGCGGTCGCCCAGGTTCCGCAGGGAGATACTGCCGCCACCGATCAGTGGTGCCTCCCAGTCGTACGACGCAGCAAGGACGGCGCCGGTAGTGCCGGTCGTCGCAGTGTCGGCGGTTGGGGTCGCGGAGGCGGGAGTATTCTCGCCGCCGGTGTTCGTTGTCGGTGCTGGCGTGGGCGTCCCCGTTGTGACAGCGGCGGGAGGCGGGGCTGACGTCGGCGCTTGATCGTCGGCGCAACCGGCTGCGGCGGCCACTACAGCGCAGATGGCTGCCAGACGGGGGAGCAAGGCCACGCGCATGCGGGCACGTTACCGAGGCCCTAGCCTCGAGGCTGCATGCAGACCCGTACTCTCTTGTTCCTGTCTCTGGGGTGCGGATTCGCCATTCTCATCGCCGGTGCCGCGCTGCTGTTGCAACTCTCAGGGTCAGAGGACCCGTCGACGCCAGCGCCGATTGGTTCTGTCGTCTCGGTGGGAGATATGGCCGTCACCGTGGTCAGTGCCGAGACCACTGCATCATCTGTTGCGGTCGAACTTCAGCTGGGGGGCGTGGACGACCCCGATGGTTCACGCAGTTTCGGCCTGATCGCATCGGGAACGTCCTATGCGCCGGGCGGAGGAGATTGTGATCCGGTCACCATCGCGGCACGAACATGCACGATCACGTTTGTGGCGGAGGTCGACGGTGATGACGCGGCACTCGTTCTCGTTGCCGAACGTGGCGAGAGTCGCATGCGCTGGGTACTTCCCACGGGCTGAACGGCGGTACCGTGGAGTGCATGTCTGACACGTTCGATCTCGTCGTCATCGGTGGTGGGCCTGGCGGGTACTCCGCCGCCCTCTACGCGGCATCTGCTGGTCTCTCAGTAGCGCTGGTAGAGAAGGACGCGCTGGGAGGAACATGTCTGAATCGCGGCTGTATCCCAGCCAAAGCGTTTCTTGAGACCGCCGCGGTCCATCGGCATGTGGAGCATGCCGCTGATTTTGGTATCGACGCGGGATCGCCATCGGTCAACTTTGCGGTCACTCAGGCCAGGAAGCAAAAGATCGTGGCTGGTCTCGTCGGTGGTATCGGTGCGATGTGTAAGGGCCGCAAGGTGGAGGTGCTGAACGGCACCGGGTCGCTGCGCCCGGGTAAGCGCGTCCACGTCGTACACCCCGACGGTGCCACCAGCGATGTGTCCGGAGCGGCGGTCTTGTTGGCGGCTGGATCGGTCCCGCGGACTATCCCCGGCTTTGATCGTGGTGGTCCGATCATGACCAGCGACGAGGTGCTCGATCTTGACTATGTACCATCGCGTATCGCTGTCATCGGAGGAGGTGCGATCGGATGCGAATTTGCATCGACCTTCGCTGATCTCGGATCATCGGTGACCTTGTTGGAGGGTTTGCCGAAGATCCTTCCGGGCCTTGATGCCGACGTCGCGCGCATTGTGGTGCGGAGCTTCTCGAACAAGGGCATCGATATCCGCACCGGAGTGAGCGTGACCGGTCACACACCGACCGGGTCTGGTACCACCGTTCACCTGGGAGATGGCGAGAACATCGAGGTCGACGCCGTTGTCGTTTCCGTCGGCCGTCGACCGTTCGCTGACGAGTTGGGCCTTGAGGCCACAACAGTTGCGGTCGATGAACGTGGATTTGTTGTGGTCGATGAATTGTGCCGGACGACCGAGGATGGCGTGTATGCCGTTGGCGACCTCATCAACACGCCGCAACTCGCACACGTCGCCTACGCCGAAGCGGTGATGGTCGTGAAGGAACTTCTCGGCGAATGTCCGTCACCGGTTGACTACACCCGAGTGCCGTGGGCGATCTATTGCCATCCGGAGGTTGCCTGGGCTGGCCCCGGTGAAGAGGCCGCGGCAGAAGCCGGAATTGATGTTGTGGTTGGCAAGCATCCGTTCAAGTTCAACTCCCGCGCGCAGATCCTGGGAGAGACCGACGGGATGGTGAAGATCATCGCTCGACGTGGGCCCGATGGACGCGCCGGTCAAGTGATCGGCGTGCACATGGTGGGTCCCTGGGTGACCGAGCAGTTGAGCGGTGGGTACCTTGCGGTGAACTGGGAAGCCACGGTCGATGAGATCGCCGAATTCATCCAGCCGCACCCCAGCTTGAGCGAGCTGTTTGGTGAAACCGTGATGTCCATGACTGGCCGAAGCTTCAACGGCTGATCGGCAAGGGCACGCACAACTCTTACGACGACAGGATTGATGACGATGGCAGATGTGATTCTTCCCCAGCTTGGTGAAACCGTGACCGAGGGCACCATCACGCAATGGTTCAAGAGCGTTGGTGACACCGTTGCCGCGGATGAACCGCTCTTCGAAGTGTCGACCGACAAGGTCGACACCGAAGTGCCGTCGCCCGTAGCGGGCGTCGTGACCGAGATCCGTGTCGCTGAGGGCGACACGGTGGAGGTCGGTGCGGTGGTGGCCGTGGTGGGTGCCGCAGACTCTGCACCCGCTCCGGCGCCTGCACCGGCCCCAGCACCTGCGCCTGCTCCGACCCCAGCACCTGCACCGGCCCCAGCCCCTGCGCCTGCTCCGGCCCCTGCTCCTGCCCCAATGCCTGCTCCGGCACCAGCACCGGCGGAGGTCGCAGCATCGAGCGATGATGCTCGTCTCCTGTCCCCGGTGGTGCGTCGCCTCATCAATGACCATGGGCTGAATCCAGACGAGATTTCAGGGACAGGTCCCGGTGGTCGAATCACCCGTGATGATGTCCTCGACCGGATCGATCAGATTGCAACAGGCGGTGCGCCCCCCGAGGCACCCGCTGCTGCACCTGCTCCGGCCCCCGCCCCTGCTCCCGTTGCATCCACCGGCCCTGCTCCGGCTCCGGCCTCATCGGTGGCAGCCGCGACCGACCGCGACACCGTAATCCCCCTCTCGAAGATCAGGCGCCTGACGGGAGAACACATGGTGGCCAGCAAGGCCACGTCACCGCATGCGTTCAGCGTGGTGGAGGTCGACTTTGCGAACGTCGACACGGTTCGACGTGCTGTGCGTGAGGAATTCCGTGCGGCTGAAGGCTTCTCGCTGACCTACCTGCCGTTCGTCTCTCGTGCCATCGTTGATGCGCTGGCTGAGTTCCCGCATATGAACGCCAGTGTCGTCGGTAACGATCTCGTGGTCCATGGATATGTCGACTTGGGTATAGCGGTCGACCTCGATCACGATGGCCTATTGGCACCGGTGGTGCGCGACGCCGAGGACAAGCGGCTGCGCGCCCTGGCGCGCGAAATCCGCGACCTCGCCGATCGCGCCCTCGCGAGGCGGCTCGCCCCGGACGAGATTCAGGGTGGCACGTTCACGATCTCGAATAATGGCTCGGCAGGTTCGGTGCTGACGATGCCGATCATCAACCAACCCCAAGTTGCCATCGTGTCCACTGACGCCATTGTGCGTCGCCCTGTTGTGACCCCCTTGGCTGACGGAACAGAGGCCATCGTGGTGCACCCAGTGGGCAACCTTGCGATGAGCTGGGACCACCGAGCGTTTGACGGTGCATATGCCGCGGGGTTCCTGTCGCGGGTCAAAGAGATCCTCGAGACACGTGACTGGGCCGTCGAACTCTGATCGAGTCGGCATCGTGCGTGGGCCACTCCACGTGCGGTGGATGGGTCGTGTCCCGTATCGCGAGGGCGCAGCCCTACAACACGCCATGTTCACCCACGGGCGGCATGATCACCTGCTGCTCCTCGAACATGATCATGTCTTCACCCACGGACCTCATGCCAACCTCGATGAACATGTGCTCATCGACCCGGAGAGTTCCGGCATTGAACTGATCGAGGTGGATCGAGGGGGAGACGTCACCTACCACGGGCCTGGTCAGTTGACTGGGTATCCGATCCTGAGCCGCCCGGGAAAGGGCTCACTCGCACATGTACGCATGGTTGAGGAGCTGCTAATTCGGGTGCTGCGGCGCAGCGGCATCGGCGATGTGGGGCGGCTCGAGGGGTACCCAGGTGTGTGGGTTGCGCCGGGTGGTCGTGATGCACGAAAGATCGCCGCCATCGGGGTGCGTTTGGCTCGTGGCCGCACGAAGCACGGATTCAACCTGAACAACACGAATGACCTGTCATATATGCGTGACCACATCGTGGCGTGCGGTATCCGTGACTACGGAGTGACGTCGCTTGCCGAGGAAGGTGTCGATATCGACATGGCGGATCTTGTTGACCTGGTGGTCGATGAGGCTGCGGTGTTGATGGGCAACGACGGGCTCGTGCGCCATGACATCATCGACGCCCGTACGCCGGTCGATCTCGCACCGTTTTCTCAGGGCCAGGGCGCGGGACAACCCATTCGCCTGCGATCCCGAGCAGCACAGGCGGGTCTCGGCGAGGGTGTCGACCTGTCGGAGCGGAAACCAGATTGGTTGCGGGCTCATGTTCGCCACGACGAGTCGGTACTCGGGATGCGGCGGATGCTGCGCGAGTTGGACCTCGTCACGGTCTGCGAAGATGCCGGATGCCCGAATCTGTCCGAGTGCTGGTCCGACGGCACAGCCACGTTCATGGTGCTCGGTGAGCGGTGCACCCGCCGGTGCGGATTCTGCCTCGTCGATACTCGACGCCCGGACCAACCCGACGACGATGAACCGTCCCGTGTGGCGGAGGCGGTTGATCGGCTTGGGCTCGCCCATGCAGTTCTGACGATGGTGGCACGCGATGACCTCAACGATGGGGGAATGACTCATGTCGGTCGGTGCGTCACCGCTATCCGATCTCGACGGCCGGATTGTCGGGTGGAAACGCTTATCTCCGATGCGAAGGGAAATTTGGCGGCGATCGATCTTTTGTTGGAGGCGGCGCCTGACGTGGTCAATCACAACGTGGAGACGGTGCCACGACTCCAGCGCGTGGTGCGGCCGAGCGCGGGCTATGCGCGATCATTGGCGATCTTGGCGCATGCATCTGCGGCGGGTTTCGTGACGAAGTCGTCGGTCATGGTCGGAATTGGTGAACGAGATGACGAAATCGAGGCAACGCTTGTTGACCTGGCCTCGATTGGTGTGGACATCGTGACGATTGGACAGTACCTGCGCCCTACTGACCACCACCTGCCCGTCGACCGGTGGGTGGAGCCCGAGAAGTTCGATGCCTGGGCCGCGTATGGGCGCTCTGTTGGGATCCGGCATGTTGAAGCGTCACCGCTGACCCGTTCCAGCTATCACGCTCGCCAGGCCGCTGATGCGGCAACACCGGTGGCCATCACGCTCGGTGGAAGCTCATGATGGACGCCGCACATCGTCTGCAACGTGCACGGCAGTGCCTGTTGGAGAACGATGTTGATGCCCTGGTCGTCTCGGTTGGCCGAGATCTTCCCTATCTGACTGGCTACGAGGCAATGCCGCTCGAACGCCTGACGGCGTTGGTCGTGCGACCGGATAGGACACCACTGCTCTTTGTTCCCGGTCTTGAAGTGCCGCGGGTGGAGCAACATCCTGAGGCGTTTGAGACCATCGGTTGGTCCGAAGAGGTTGATCCGGTCGGTCTCGTCGCGGAGGCGTTAGCCGGTGCTCGCCGGGTCGCCATCGGAGATCAGATGTGGTCACGTTTTCTCGTTGAACTCCTTCACCAGCGTCCGGATCTGAGCCTTGTGCGCTCAACCGAGGTGATCGGCGCAATGCGCATGATCAAAGATGATGATGAGGTTGCTGCACTCGCCGCGGCATCGGCGGCGGTTGACCGTATCGCCGACGATCTGCGCACTGGGGTCATTCCCCTTGTCGGTCGAACCGAGCACCAGGTATCGATGGACCTGTCCGACCGAATCCTTGCCGAGGGTCACGAACGGGTGAATTTTGCCATCGTGGCCACCGCGGACAATGCCGCCAGCCCACATCACCATCCGGGCAGTCGGATTATCGGCGAGAACGAACTGGTTCTGTGCGATTTCGGCGGAACGATGGATGGATACTGCTCGGATATCACACGCTGTGTGGTCACGGGCACCGCCTCCGCGGAGATCCGCGAGGCGTGGGAGGTACTGCGGACTGCACAGCAGGCCGGGGTGGACGCAGCCATCGTTGGTGCACCCTGTGAAGAGGTCGATCGAGCACCACGGCGGGTGATCGACGACGCCGGCTGGG
>Ga0181580_10000972_pt1 | contig 22336 bp, 36 predicted proteins | sample 071ome_23_FD_132413 | JGI IMG/M metagenome (GOLD analysis project Ga0181580, IMG submission 132413) | Coastal salt marsh microbial communities from the Groves Creek Marsh, Skidaway Island, Georgia - 071403BT metaG (megahit assembly) | ecosystem: Environmental > Aquatic > Marine > Intertidal... | reverse complement strand
TGCTATAAATCCCGTGCCCATTAAATCTCGTATTACTACATTATCTTTAGTTTTGGTCGGAGAACAATCTTCAGCATATACGTATAGTTTTACGTCTCCGGACCAGTTTTTTTCAAAACTATCGATCATTTTTTGACCGTATTGTTTCAACCCTGCTTCGTGAAAGGTAGTAACAACCGCAAATTTTCTAGGCATTAATAAACTCCATAAATAATAATGTATGCAGTTATTTAGTGGAGTACAATGAAGGTAAAAATATTTTCTGAACACGGTGCTATGAACAGTCAGCCGGTGTTTGATGCATTTAGACAATCTCTAAAGCACTATGATATAACAGAATCAGAGGACTATGATTTTGCTGTTATATGGAGTGTGCTATGGAACGGTCGAATGGCCAAAAACAAACCTGTGTGGGAATCCTGTGTTAAAAATAATAAACCTGTTGTGGTTTTAGAAGTTGGCGGAATAAAAAGAGGCACAACTTGGAAAGTGGGAATCAATGGTATTAATAGAGAAGCATACTTTGGGGAACCTGGAAATGCAGATGATCGTGCTAAACTATTTGGATTAGAATTAAAGCCGTGGCAAACAGGTAGAGATATTATTATATGCTGTCAAAATCCTTACAGTCATCAATGGCGTAAAATGCCTTCGCCGGGTACCTGGGTATATGATACAATTGAAACTATTAGAAAATATACTGCTAGGCCTATAATAATTAGAGACCATCCTAGGGCAAGACTTGAATACATTGAAATAGAATTTACTAATGTGTCTAGACAGGCTCCGAGAAAAATAGATGGTACTTATGATGACTTTGACTTTGACTTTCATAATGCTCATGCTGTTGTTAATTGGAGCAGTAATCCTGCCACACAGGCTGTTATAGGAGGAGTTCCGGTATTTGTAGGACCCGAAAGTTTGGCTTGGGACGTTGGTAATCATGACTTAACAACTATAAATGATCCTATCAAACCAGACAGAACACAGTGGTTAAATGACCTAGCATACACAGAATGGACAGTTGAAGAAATTCAAAATGGTAAACCTTTAAGTAGAATATACAACAAATTAGAACAATTAGTTCTTGCTCAAAACTAAAAAGAGTGTTATAATAACACTATGAGTTATAATCCGCAATACCAAGATATCGAGGAATGCTTACTAGTATTATCTGGTGAATCATTTATCTGGCCAAACGAAATACGAGATGTTGCATTACAGCCATACGACCAATCCATGATTCTTAGTCTAGGAAGGCAACTTGCTAATCATTTACCGTTTACTGAAAAGCAAAGTGTAATTGGTATTAGGCTGGTTAAAAAATACGAACCATTGCTTAAAAAAATAGGCCTTGATACTAAAACAATTTTATCCGGACCTGTATTTAGATGGCCGTTTAGAACTATCGATAAAACTAAAAGTTTATACATTGATGGTGAAAGCATTGTAATCAAAAGTCCTTTTATACCTAACCTAGTTAATACAATTAAGAAAAGAAAAAACCCTAGTTGGAAAGCAGGCACCTATAATCCAGAATCCAAGGAATGGGAATTTGATTATAATGAATCTAATGTGGATTTTTTAATGAATGCTGTTAAGGGTATGAATTTTAAGATAGATAGTAAGATACAAGAAGACTTTGAAAAAATTAAATTAGTAAAAGAGAATGCTCTAAAAGATTTAGATATGCTTAAACTAGTTGACGGAAAGTTAACATATCGAAATACAATCATCGATGAAACTGACTTAAGAAAATCATTTGTTATTGCAAAATCTCTTGGATGTACTGTTTATGATGACAATTTGGTTAAATTAATACCAAATAAAGATCAGTTTGATAAAATTTTATATAGCGATTCGAAAAATCATTACGTAAATAAAAGCAAGTTTAATAGAAGTAAATTTAATAATATTATTTCTTCTAGTAGAAAAATTTTTATTATGTTGGCTAGTAACAATCCATCGGATATGGAAGATTGGGTTGACACATTGTTAGAAGGTGGCATTAACGCAACCGACATTTGTGTTTGTTTTAGATACAAGAATAACAACGAAGCAAATGAGTTTATTAAAAATAAACAGGTTAATACATATGATCCAACAAAGAAAGTATTCATACTTTCTGAAAGGATTCCAAAACCAATTGTAAAAGATATGGTAAGGCCTGATATGGTTATTGTTGATTTACCTACAACACCTAGTCATTATAAAACTAAGATTTATCTTGAAAATAAATCAACAGTAGTTTATTATTGTGCTACTAAACCAAGCGGAGTAGATAATTGTGCCGACGTGTAAACTAATAATCAAAGACGAAGTAAATGTAAAATTTGAAGGATTAGATCTTCAAATGCGTAAACATTTAACTAATAAATTTAAATATGATATTCCTTATGCACGGTACTTGCCAGCATACAAACTAGGACGATGGGACGGCACTGTAAGTTTCTTTGGACTAGGTGGAACAACATATGTTAGTATGCTTGAAGAAGCGTTGGTGGCACTTGAAGAACGTGGTTGGTATGTTGAAGTAGAAGATTTGAGAGCACCTACACAACTAACTTTCGATCATATAGATGAAAATTATTGGAAAGACAAAGGTGTACATTGGCCTAAGGGACATCCTGAAGCAGGTAAGCCTATTATCTTAAGAGACTATCAAGTTGAAGTTATTAACAATTTTTTAAGTAATCCACAAGCACTACAAGAAGTTGCCACAGGTGCAGGTAAAACTATTATAACAGCAACATTATCAAACTTATGCGAACCTTATGGACGTAGCCTTGTTATTGTTCCTAATAAGTCGCTTGTAACACAAACAGAAGAAGATTATGTAAACTGCGGTCTTGATGTAGGTGTGTACTTTGGTGATAGAAAAGAACTAGGACATACGCATACTATTTGTACTTGGCAAAGTCTAAACATACTAAGCAAAAAAACTAAAAATAACGAAGCGGCGATTACATTCCAAGAAGCAATGGAAGACATCAAATGTATTATGGTCGATGAAGTACATCAAGCAAAAGCAGATGTGCTTAAACAGTTGCTTACACAGAACTTTGCAAACGTTCCTATTCGTTGGGGACTAACAGGTACTATTCCAAAAGAACAGTTTGAGTTTCAAGGTATTAGAGCAGGACTTGGAGAAGTAATTAACAACATCAGTGCAAGTGATCTACAAGCCAAAGGAGTACTTGCTAACTGTCATGTGAATGTTATTCAAACAGAAGACACACAAGAATATAAAACGTATCAAGAAGAATTAAAATATCTTACAACCAACGAAAAAAGAATAACTTGGATTGCAAAATTGATTTCTAAGATTACCGAAAATGGTAATACTTTAATACTTGTTGATAGGATTTCTGCAGGAAATATGTTACAATCTAAATTAGAAAACAGTGTTTTTATTAGTGGTGAAACTAAAAGTACTGAAAGAAAAGAACATTATGACGAAGTAAAAACTATGAATGATAAAATTATTATTGCAACATATGGTGTAGCCGCAGTTGGTATTAATATTCCACGTATCTTTAATTTAGTTTTATTGGAACCAGGCAAATCGTTTGTTAGAGTTATTCAAAGTATTGGTAGAGGCATTAGAAAGGCAGAAGACAAAGATCATGTTCAAATCTGGGATATCACCAGCAGGTGTAAGTTTGCGAAGAGGCATCTTACACAAAGAAAAAAATTTTATAAGGAAGCAAACTATCCTTTCACAATTGAAAGAATAGATATAGGATAGGAGAACCATGCAAATATTAACAGTAGAAAATAATTATTATAGTTTAAACAACTTACCAAAAGAAATTAACGAAGACATACGTTATAGCGTACTAGATAATTCAGATCCTAAGGACCCTGATTATTTCTTTATGCCTTTAATTTATTTAGAAAGTTTTAGTTCACCTGCGGTAGTATTACAAATAGGACCACATCAAATTCAAATGCCACTTGAATGGAGCATGATTGTTGGTAGTCCAGACAGTGGCGAGTTATGTATTTTGCCGTTGACTAGTTTGAATGACAGAGGATTTGAAGCGTTTATTTTTAATCCGTTGGACGGATATAGACCCGAATGGCACACTGTTGATGTTATTAATGTTTATCAAGACGTCAAGTGGTATTTTCCTAAATTAAAATCAGGACAACTATTAACAACACCTTTAGAGAAAAAACATAAACCAGAATGTGCATATTTTGTTAAAGAAGTTTCAAGACAAAACGAACAACTTGAATGGAGTTTATTATGGTAAGTTTTTGGTTTAAAAAGAAACCCATTGTGTTAGAATGCTTTACAGATAATGCAACTGTACACGAATTATTTCCTATTGCTAAAACTAGAAAGTTTACACCTGATTGGTTTAAATCTATGCCTATGACACACAAGAGTCATAAAGAAATGAGTCAAAACTTATCAATTGAAGAACCTAGTATTAGAATGTGTCCTGCTATAAATGATCACTTTTCTTTTGGTGCAATTATGCCGGCATTTGCAGAATTAGTTATTCAACGAGATGCTGTTACAGGAAAAGCAGAATGCATGGCCGCGGCCGCAACTTGGGGACAACCTGTGCAACATCATGCAGATGATTTATCAAACAAAGCAGAATTATTGCATTGGAAATTTGGAACACCTTGGTTATTTAGAGAAAGCACAGGTTTAAAATTTTATTGGACACAGCCTAGTTGGCATCAACGTAATCCTCTAAACCATTGGATCACACCCGGGTTTATAGAATTCAAGTATCAGCATTCTGTGTTGGTTAATATGATGATTCCAAAAGGAAAAAGAATTCACTGGCAAGCAGGAGATCCTGTTGTGCAATTGATACCTTTGATCGAAGATCAAAATAGACTAGAAGTTAAATGTCATCTTGTCACTAGTGCTGAGATGGAAAAGTTAACTACTTACAAACCGTTTTTTCTAAATTCATATATGAAATCACGGAAACTAATAAAAGATATGGAGAAAGGCTAATGACAATGAAAGCAGGAAAGATATGGGGTCAGACAGAACTTATTCATGCTAACGGTGTTCTTGAATTTCATAGAATTGAATTCAAGAAAGGGTATAAGTGTTCTGAACATGAACACAAATATAAATGGAACGGATTCTTTGTTGAGTCGGGCAAGATGCTTGTCCGTGTTTGGCAAGATGATCAGGAAGGTTTAATTGACGAAACTATTCTTGGTCCAGGTGAATTTACTCAGGTTAAGCCGGGTAAGGTTCATCAATTTGAAGGCATCGAAGACGGTGTTGCCTTTGAACTATACTGGGCAGAATTCAATCATGATGATATTGTAAGACGCACAGTTGGTACTAAAATTAAAAATTAAGGAGAACATTATGTTTAAATGGCTTAAAAAAATCTTATGGCCAGGTAATTTACCATTAGAAGAACCTTTGGTATTAAACAAAATATATAAAGAAATAACGCCAGCAAAGGCAAAGAAAAAGCCAGCGGCCAAAAAAGCGGCACCAAAAAAACGAGGCCGTCCAGCAACCACAAAGAAGTAAACGATGTCAGCGGGTGCTATATCTATTATACCTAATCTTGTGTATAAGTTCCATTACGATGGAGATCTAGCACCTGCTGTATCGCGAGCAATTAAAGATACTTGTGTGCATCCATCCAATGTTGGATCTATGAGAGGTGGTGGAAAGACAACTGCTAATCACACTAAAAACCCTCCACACACTTGGCAGGAATTAGAATCATTTTTTGATTGGCTCGATCCACATATGAAAGAAGTATGGAACGAGTGGGATATGGCCGACTTACCTTTAATTCCAGAAAACAGTTGGACAAACATAGAAGCCAAAGGAGGCTTTGTTGTAGAACACGACCATTCACCCAGTCATATGAGCATGGCGATATACTTACAAAAGCCAGAAAATAGTGGAGATATAGAATTTAGAAATCCATTACAAGTTAATTGGAGTCATATGCCAAGAAAGTTTATCGACGGTGATAAACACGATTATTTTCAGCCGGTAACTGCTACAACAGGAGACGTTGTTATCTTTCCGGGATGGTTATCACATAGAGTACAGCCTAATCAATCTGACGACATTAGAGTTGTTATGAGCATAAACATTAATGGAGTCAGAATAAGGAATTCAGTATGAAATATTTAATAACAGGCACATCAGGATTTATAGGGTCACATCTAGTACAACGACTTGCAAGTAACCCAGAAAATTATATCTATTGTTTAGATAAAGATCCATTGAATATTGTTATGCCGCACCTAATGTCCTTAGACAATGTCGAAGAAATAATACACAACCTTAGATTTCCGGTTCCACTATTGCCTGATGTAGATTATGTAATTCATTTAGCGGCATTTAATGGAACAAAACATTTTTATTCAAAAGCATATGATGTAATTAAAGACAATATATTAACTACTATCAACTTAATAGATTGTTATAGAAATAGAGATATAAAAAGATTTATATATTCAGGTACTCCGGAAAGTACAGTGGTATCGACTGAATATTTTGATTACGGATTGCCAACAGATGAAAATGCTCCTGTGGGAGTTATTGATGTTAAAAATAAAAGATGGAGTTATGCAAATTCAAAAGCACTAGGTGAGCAGGCCGTTATAGCAAGTGACTTGCCATACACTATTATTAGATATAATAATGTATATGGTCCAAGGCAGATTGATCATTTTATTAGTGAATTTTATGATAGGGTGGTTAGTAAAGAATACAGTTTGTACGGACACGAAAATACTAGAACATTCATTTATATTGATGATGCAATTGACGCCACAGAGTTATTAATTAATAATCAAGGTGCAATAAATGATATTTTTAATATTGGTGGAGAAAAAGAAACCACTATATTAGAAGTTGCAAAAACTATTTTAAAACTTATGAATAAAGAAGATGTTGAATTAGAGTTACACCCTGCACCAACTGGAAGCACCATGCGTAGATGGCCTGATATATCTAAACTTAAAAATCTAACAGGATTTGAACAAAAAGTTAGTTTAGAAGAAGGTCTAATTAAAACATTAAAATTAGAAGGGTATGAAACAATGCGAGTACTAGACGAACTAGACAAACAAGGAGATAATGTATGAACTTAGGTATAGTGGGTATAGGAGCAGTAGGTACAGCAAATCTAAAAGGATTTGAATATCTTAGTCATACTGTTAAAACCCATGATATAAAATTAAAAACAACAATTCATGATGTAGCAGATTGTGAAATAGTTTTTGTTTGTGTTCCTACTCCTAGCACAAAAGAAGGTGAATGTGATACAAGCATTATAGAAAGTGTTATTACAGAACTTAATGATGTACACTATAAAGGAATTGTTGCTATTAGGTCAACCGTGGTTCCTGGATTTACGCAAAGTATGATAGACAAATTTAAAAATCTTACAATTTGTTTTGTTCCTGAATTTTTAAGAGAACGTTGTGCTGAAGATGATTTTATTAATAATCACAAACTACTTGCAATAGGTACACACGATATTTGGGTGTATAGAAAACTTGTACAAGCACACGGAGACTTGCCGTTACACACAGAACACCTTACGCCAAACGAAGCAGAAGTTTTAAAATATTTTAACAATGTGTATGCAAGTTTACGTGTTACTTTTGCAAATGTAATGTACGAGATTTGTGAAAAACTTGATTGTGATTATACAACAATTAAAAATGCTTACATCAAAACAGGTAAAGCAACAGATATGTATTTGGATGTTAATCCTAGCCTGAGAGGATACGGCGGTATGTGTTTACCAAAAGACACAAAAGCCTTAGCACAGTTAATGAAGAAATTAAACATCGATTTGAATCTTATCGAAACTATTGATAAAGACAATTCCAAATTTAAGAAAACGGTGTTTAATGGAATGCGTGACTAGTTGACAAACTTCCATAAAGATGCTACTATATGAGTATGGCTGGAGAACATATAGAAGAATTCTGGAATTTCATTTGTTTTGATTGTAAATGGAAAGGTGTTGCCCAAGAACTAGGACAAGACGAAACACTAGAAGAATACTGGCATTGTCCAGAATGTAAAAGCGTTAACATAGAACAAGTTGGTTGGCACAAAGGAAATAAAAAATATCATGGCTGAGAAAAAGTTTTTAGATCTAAAAGCAATGCTACGTGCAGTAGATAAACGTGATAAAGATTGGTACAATAGATTAAGCGATGACGATAAGAAATTGTTTGCTCCTTTTATTGCTATGCGTTATGTAAGTAATGTAAAAGGTGATACGTTCTTCCAAGAACACTATTTAGAAATGACCAACGAATTTGTAAACAAACATCACTGGACGCTGAGCAAAAATCACAAAGGCTTGTTATGGAAACTAATGGCTATGTGTGGTGCGTATGAAAACTTCTTTCATCAATATTTGGCGGCACCAAAGAAGCAAGCCAAAAACAAATTTGAACAAGTATTACTAGATAAAAATCCTAATATGAAGGTAGACGATGCAACAACCTTATCAACTATTATGTCAAAAAGTGAACAAGCGGAATACGTTAAAGAGCATGATCCAAACAATTGAAAAAGACTTTGAATGTGTACACTGTAAAAAAAGTTTTTTAAAAGAGAAAACTTTGATCGCCCATATGTGCGAACCTAAACGCAGGGCAATGCAAAAAGACGAAAAACGTGTACAGGTTGGATTGTTAGCATTTAATAAGTTTTATGAAATAGTTCAAAAAAGCAATGCTAAAACATACACCGAGTTTTGTAAAAGCAGTTACTATAATGCGTTTGTAAAGTTTGGAAGTTTTGTTGTTAATATCAATCCAATATATCCTGAAAAGTTTATTGAGTTTGTAATTAAGAGTGGTGTTAAATTAGATCATTGGTGTCGAGACGAACTATATGATACCTTTCTATTTGAAATGATCAAACTAGAGCCTGTAGAAAGTGCTATGCAACGTTCTCTCAAAACCATGATGGATTGGGGCGATAAACAACAAGCACCTTATCATGATTACTTTAAGTATGTAAATCATAATAGAGCAGTTCATGATATTCGAAATGGTTTGATATCACCTTGGCTCTTGCTAAATTCTAAGGAAGGTGTTAAACTATTAGCAAGTTTTAATGATAAACAATTAACTATAATTGAACCAGCACTTGATGTAGTTTATTGGAAACAAAAGTTTAATATGAAAAAAGCAGATTTAGAATTAGTTAAAGAAATAATAAAGGAAGCAAATGTTAGTTAATGATGGTCCTGGTACACGAGTAGCATCAAACGAAGGTCCTAACGGAACTATTGATAGAATATATCAAAAAGGCTGTATGGAAGTATATGAATTAGTTAATGCTGATTATAGTATATATCAGGGTAAGATAAATCGAAGAACAATAATACAAAAAGATTTACAAGGAAATAATTTTAGATATCCTTGTTTTGAAACAGAAGATGGTAGATGGTTTGATAGATCAGGAATGCCAATGCCAAAACCAAGCAAAGTAGATAAGGAAGATGAACAAGAAGAAAAACAAGAAGAACAAAGAACAGACGACATTTGATCCTAAGACAATGACTAAGACTCCCGGAGGACACGGGTTCGGCATGAAGCGAGGATATAAACCAACTAAGGAAGAAATGAGCGGAAGAAATCTTGCTAAAGTATTTGGATGGAAATTAGATGACTAGTAATGAAAAAGAAGATTTATCAAATTATATTACTGCTATGCAAAAAAGCATTAATGATAAAATAGCACAGTTAGAAGAAATGCGTAAGAACAAAGTTAAGGTGCAACTACAACAAGAACTATTAAGCGATATTTTTCGACGCCAACGTGTGTTAGGAAAATTAAAAAGAGGAAAGAATGCCTGATATTGATTTAGACTTTTATGATAGAGATGCTGTACTAGAGCATTTCAAACACCATAAAGCAAAACTAGATACAGGAAAAAAACATAATACAGGTGTATACTTTCACAGTGTTCCTCTTGATCCATTTACAAATATTTCAACTATTGATCATAAGGTAGCAGACGATCGTGGTTACTTTAAGATTGATATGCTAAATGTTCACATATATAAAAACGTTTTAAGTGAAGAACATTTAAATACATTACTTGAAAAGGAGCCGTTATGGGAACTGCTTACAGAGCCAGACTTCAGCAACAACTTATTTCACGTAGGAGAACACAGCACTATACTTCAAACAATGAAACCACAGAGTATAGAACAATTAGCCGCAGTGTTGGCAATCATCAGACCAGCGAAGAGACATTTGCTTGGACAACCGTGGGATACGGTGATGAAGAATGTTTGGACGAAACCGACGAACGATGAATATTTCTTTAAGAAGGCACACGCGGTTGCATATGCTCATGCAATAGTTGTACACATGAATTTAATCTGTGAACAGATAAGTTATGGGTATCAATGAACTACGAAGTAAAAGATTATAGAGAACAACCGCCCTACGACGATCCAGGTCCTTGGCTAGGTTGGGGAGTTCCTGAAAAATTTATTTTTAGATATGTTTTTAGATTAATATTTTGGTTAGTGCTCATTCCTTTTATCTTATTTGGAGTGATGCTATCTCCTTTAGGAATGTTAATTCAACTATTGGTAATAGATTATATTTGTTATATGCAGTATAAACTTACCAATATGCTTTAGAATTTCATTTTAACTTTCGAACAAGTTGTATTGATTTTCTTTTCACACGTTTTTCGGCTATATCACTTAATCTAACCATAGGTCCAAATAGTAACTCAATATCTTTTGTATTGAATGTTTTGATTAAATGTTTAAATTTTATCATCTCAGACTTCATAAAGATATTGATCGGAATCTTCCTATTTGATTCCCACCACCATGCATCACCACACTCTAATAGTGATAATTTTTCACTATCGGATTTGCAACTAGCATAGTCGTAAACGCTTGTAACGTGTGCATCTTGGTTGATAATAATGCAAACGTATTCCACTATACCGTGCTTAACACACGATAAAAACGGAAACTTTTGTTGTAAATCTAGGTCTATGTTTGTCATACTCTTTCTTATAAATACTGTTAGTAAGGATGATAAAATGATATGCTCAAGTTACCAATATATATTTATGAAACCGGTTATACCGTGTACAGTGATTTGGATGTAACTGTTAGCCAAGGATATGCACCTATGTACCAGAAAAATTTAGTAGTATACAAAGGAATTACAAATACCCTGAAGTTCACAGTTAAGAATCAGGATCAAAAACCTATTAGTGTAAACAATACAGCATTTAAGTTTATCATGAATAACCCTGAAACAGGAGCATCTTACTTGCATAAAACTATGAGTGTGCTTGACGACGGTAGCACTAGAGCAACTAGAGGAGTTGTTCAAGTGGTGTTATCTGAAAGCGATCTGATAAGCATTAATTCAAAGTTCTATAGTTTCAGTATTATTCAAACTGTTAACGGTGTTGACAAACCAGTTTACACCAATACGTACCATGATGCAGAGGGAGTACTAGAAGTACAGGACAAGGTGTATTCACCATTTACCGAGAGCGAGGTGATTACATCTTTTAGTCCAAACACAAGAAGCGACAATTCTGGAATAACTGATTATACATCTAGTTGGATCAACGCTAATCCAGAATGGAAAAGAGCAAATTCAATACATACAGTTTCTTACACAACCACAGGTTATAAAGGAACTATCAAATTACAAGCCACATTGGATCTACAGCCAACTAACGGAACATCTTGGGTAGACGTCTCAAGTGTTCCATTAAATGGATATTCCGGAACAAATTACGTTAATGTTTCTGGAGTATACAGTTGGATAAGAATTCAACACACACCTGACAGTTCGAACGCCGGAACGGTTGACAAAATCTCAATAAGATCATAATATATTATTATGAATCCGATTCAACAAGTATTAACAGCATTCTTGCCTTCTAAAAGAAAGACTACTCCTAGTGGGTGGACTTCCTTTGATGCACCCTGTTGTGTTCATAACGGAGAAAGTGCAGACAAACGTAAACGTGGTGGTGTTATGTTAAACGGTGACGGAACAGTGAGTTATCATTGTTTTAACTGTGGATATACAGCATCATTCGTTCCAGGCAGAAACTTATCTGTAAAGATGAGAAAGTTAATGCGTTGGTTAAATGTGCCAGATTCAGATATAACCAAATGTAGTTTGGAAGCGTTAAGACTAAAAGAAAATGCACCTGATGAATCATCAGAATTATCTATTAGTATACCTAAATTTGAATCTAAAGAACTGCCAGTAGGAGCCAGATCAATTATGAATTGGCATGACTGGAAAGCACTTGAACCATCAGGACTGGATCCGGATCTCATGAGAGCCATTGAATATATTATCAGTAGAGGCCTGATGATAGATGATTATGATTTTATGTGGACCGCCGAAGGTTCATATAAGTCAAGGCTGATTATACCGTTCTATCATCAAGGGGACATAGTCGGATACACTGCTCGTAAAATAGGAGATGGCTCACCCAAATATATTACTGACAGCCAACCGGGTTATGTGTTTAACTTAGATGCTCAACACGAATACAGAAACTATTGTTTTGTCGTAGAAGGTCCTTTAGACGCTATTTCTATTGACGGGGTAGCAGTACTAAGCAATGATGTTAAAGACGCACAAGCGACGCTTATAAACGGTTTAAGACGCCATATAGTAGTGGTACCAGATACAGATAAAGCAGGTGTTGATATGGTTGAATCAGCATTGCATTATAAATGGAGTGTTGGGTTTCCTGAATGGCCAGACCAAGATGTAAAAGATGTAAATGAAGCAGTAAGGCGATACGGAAAGATCTATGCGTTGAAAAAAATCGTTGATAGCATAGAACAAAATCAAACAAAAATTAAACTGAAAGCGAAGACATATTTTAATGACTGATAGAACCAAAGAAGAAATTGTTAAAGACATTCAATCTTTATTAGAAAAAAAAGTTAACCCAAGTGTAGAACTGCACGGAGGTATTGTAAAGTTCATTGATTTTGATCTTGATTCCGGAGCATTAAAACTGCAAATGAGCGGTGCGTGTTCAGGATGTGCAGGGTCTACACAAACACTAAAATACGGAATCGAAAATATGATGAAGCACTACGTTCCGGAGATAAATGTAGTTATAGGCGAGGATGATCCTGACTTTAATGAACCTTACTTAAAATTCAATGCACAACCGGTAGATTCAAAAAATGAAAAAATATGATTATCTAATTTCATGTGGAGATAGTTTTACAGCAGGTATGGAAATAATTGCTGACAAAGATCTATCAGAAGAAAATAAAGCACATTCGTATCCAATTCATATAGCAGATCTAATGGGAATCCCTGATGTTAGTAATACTGCATTAAGCGGTGCACCTAATGAGTTTATTGCAAGACAAACAATGTTTGATGTGCTAAAACTAGAACAACAAGGATATGATCTTTCAAAAGTATTTGTTGTTGTTGGTTGGACCAGCATTAATAGATTAGAAATATACATTAAAGACAAAATGGATAATCTTAAAAAACAAGGTTACTATTTTGACGATGATACACTAGAAAGTAAGGAAATTGTTTACTTCGGAACTAACTTCATTAACCCTAATGTACAAAAGGGATTAACAGATGAAAAAACAGGTAAACGAATCTACGACTTCGGATCACAACAAGGCGTCGAGTTTAGTAATGAATATCTCTGGCGTGACAGTTTAGAATATGAAAAATTCTTTGCAAACGTTATGATGCTAAAAGGATTTTTAGAAAGTAAAGGAATAGATTATCTTATGCATCTAAATGTACACGTTTGGAATGCACCCGCTGATTTAAGAATTGAAAAGTTTAGAAGTATGTTAGATACACCTCGTCTTTATAAGTTCGAAACGTTTACGTTTCAAGAATGGGGTAATAGAATGTTTCCGTGGGAAAGAAGAGCAGAAGGACATTTTAAACGTCCTGTGCATATAAAGTTTGCTGAAATGTTATATCAATATATTGTGGATAATAAGTTAAATGTTTGATGTTATTAAAAAATTAAAAAGATTATATTACCAATGGCAGTATAAAAGAGAACTTGCTAAGAAGTTAAAAGACAAACAAAAACAAGATCCGTTCTTGTATAAATGAGGTAGTAAAATGATTACTTGGGGTATTGTAGGTAACAGTCATGATGCCAGTCTTGCAGTGTTTAAAGATGATCAATTAAAGTTTGCGGCACTGTCAAAAGACTTTAGTGGTGTTGATCACGATCCTGATTTAAACTTCACTCTTATAAGTGTTGCTCGAGTAAATTACGGCGGCGACCCGGATCGTGTTGTATGGTATGAACGACCATTCTTAAAAACTCTTAGACAGTGGAGAGCAGGACAAGGATGGTTGTGGAAAGAAAATAATATTAAAAAATATCTAGCACGTTATGGTATTCATTGTCCTATAGAATATTCATTGCATCATCACAGTCATGCGGCCTATGGTTACTATACTAGTGGCTTTGATAATGCTTCTATACTTTGTATTGATAGCATTGGAGAGTTCCAAACATTAACAGTATGGCAAGGAGTGGGTGACGATCTACACTGTGTACACAAACAACGATATCCTGATAGTCTAGGATTGTTTTACAGTGCTATGACACAGCGTTGTGGATTAACAGCACAGCGTGATGAAGGTATGATGACTACTCTTGCACGTGGTAAAAAGGACAACGAAGTTATCAGATTAATGATTAAAGATCTACTTTGGTTTGATGAATCTTTTGGATACCCAACATTTAAATTTAAAGTAAATCTACACAAAGGCTGTGATTGGTGGAGACCAGAAATAAAAGATGTAGGAAAAATTGCATATGCCACACAATGGATATTTGAACAGATTGTTGAAAGATTATCCAACAGTATGCTAGAGCAAATGCCAAGCAAAAACTTAATTGTTGTAGGCGGTTGTGCATTAAATGGAAAAGCAGTTAGACGCATATCTTATAAATGGAAAAATGTTTGGGTTCCTCCAAACCCAGGCGACCCCGGAAGTTGTATTGGAGCAGTTTTGGCAAGTACCAAAAAACATATTGACTTTAATAAAAACTTGTGGTATAATAGTAGTATATGAATTTAGATAAGATAATCTACGAAACATTAAACAAGGTAACAAGAATTAAGATAGCAAAGGATTCACCTTTAAGAGACTCTATGTTTTGGTATTTGATCGTCATTACCATTATCTATATGGGAGTTATATTTTGGGGGATAACTAGATAATACTATGTCAAAAGAAGCAGATTTTAACTACGAAATACAAAAACTATTTTTAGAAATGTTTTTAAGCAATGCAGAAAGTTTTGTGCGTTGTCAAAATATTTTTGATGCTAATAACTTTGATCAAAAACTAAAAGACACAGCAGAGTTTGTAAACAAGTATGTTGACGAATACAAAGTTATGCCTGAACTTGATATTGTTAACAAGTCATGTAACGTTCAATTAAATGATGCAAGTGATGTAGGTGCAGAACACTATGATTGGTTGTTGGACACATTTGAAAAGTTTAGCAGACACAAAGCACTAGAACGTGCAATCTTAACAAGTGCAGACCTGCTTGAAAAAGGCGAGTATGGTCCTGTGGAAGGTTTAATCAAAGAAGCAATTCAAATTGGTCTTGCAAAAGATATGGGTACAGACTACTTTGAAGATCCTAAAGCAAGGCTTATGGGCCTTAAAGATAACAACGGACAGGTAAGCACAGGTTGGCCAAGCATTGACAAGAAACTGTTTGGTGGATTCAACAGAGGTGAACTTAATATTTGGGCAGGTGGTTCTGGTGCAGGTAAGAGTTTGTTCTTGCAGAACATGGGTGTAAATTTTGCACTAGAAGGGTTGAATGTAATTTATATTTCATTAGAACTTTCCGAGGCATTGGTTGCTATGCGTATGGATAGTATGTTTACAGGTATTGCTACTAGAGAGATATTTAAAAACATCGATGACGTAGAATTAAAGGTCAGGATGAAAGGTAAACAAGCAGGCGGAATTCAAATCAAATATATGCCTGCTGGTAAGAACGCAAATGATATTAGAAGTTATATCAAAGAATATGAAATTAAAAGAAAGAAGAAAGTAGATGTACTACTTGTGGACTATTTAGATTTGATGATGCCTATGAGTAGAAAGGTTTCACCAAGTGATCTATTTGTTAAAGACAAATATGTATCAGAAGAATTACGTAACTTGGCTATGGAAACACAAACAGTATTTGTAACAGCATCGCAGTTAAACAGGGCGGCGGTGGAAGAAATTGAGTTTGATCATTCACATATCGCAGGTGGTTTAAGTAAGATTCAAACTGCGGATAACGTGATTGGTATTTTTACAAGTCGTGCAATGCGTGAACGTGGACGTTATCAAATACAGTTTATGAAAACACGTTCTAGTTCAGGTGTGGGACAAAAGGTTGATTTAGAGTTTGAAATTGATACACTGCGTATTACTGATCTTGCTGAAGAAGAACAAGGGTCGTATCAATCATCAAGTGCTTCGAGCATTTACAGTAACATCAAGAAACAAAGTACTGTGAACAGCGAAGAAGAAGACACTAGAAGTGATCCAACAGAAGGTTCTAGTGTTGGTAAAGTATCGGGCAAAACCCAATCAACAAAGTTGAGGGAATTGCTAAAAACAATGACACCAGAAGGGGAATAATATGCTTCATAAAATTAGTCAATTCTGCGATAAAATCGATTCAATCAAAAGTGATGCTGATAAGTTACGTAAAATGAAATACGAAACACCTAAAGCAACGGATATAGAAATAAACAATCTAATAGAACAAATACAAGCAGACTGTTATCTTATATCTCAGGATAAAAGCAGGTACGTTAGATTTGAAGAAGAAACAATGGATCTGTTTAAGTAAAAAACTTAGACGTTATATTTCCAACAGATTCAGAAATGCAACCTTGCCATAAACCTGGCAAACTTCTTGATAATAAATTTTTAGGAGCATCCATAACCAACCATTCATGTTCTTTGGTCCATGGATGTTCTCCACTCATTTCACCTTCTAGTTGACCCGGACCCCAACCAGATATACCTAGTATACATCTCCAATTAACAGGTCCTCGTCCGTGTCCTATTAATTCCATTAGGTCCAAACTGCTTGTGACACTTAGATGTGGTGTTACTGCTAGTGTATTAGGAAATTCAACTTCAGAAGTATGCAGTATGTTGATGCTGTGTGGATCAACAGGTCCTCCAACAAATGCATTGCTATCTCCCATATCGATATCTAAACTAACTGATTCGCATACCATTCTCAAAGGCACAGGAGAAGGCTTATTAACTATAACACCCCATGCACCCTTTGATTGATCGTGTTCACAAACAAGTATCACAGTTTTTTCAAAGAAAGTGCTGTTTGCATTTGGTTGTGCTATTAATAATTTACCTGCAAAGTTTTCTTCCATACTAGTATTTATTTTAATCAGGTTTAGGGTCTGTTTGGGTGGACCGGTTGTTTTTTCTTGTATAATGTTCTATACGCTGTGATATATATTCTTTTTCCACAGGATCCTGTTCTCTCTTGTACTGTTCTTTTAGTTTTGATAGAATCTGATCAGAAGATTGTTTGGTTCTGTTGAATCGTTTCATATTAGTTGTATTGCTTTCAATATTATTATAGTTGTTGAACTATTGGTTTTGTAACCATATCCGATACTCGTTGACATATCGAGATTCTACACAAACCGCATTACCATGATGTGTTTGTGTTTCACGCACAGTTTTTTCAACGATAACGTTTCCAGATTGTACACACTGTTTTTCTGTTTTATAGTGTTCTGGATTGTTGACTTCAAACCACGCACACATTCCAACGGATGTGCAAATGGAGATGAAAAGAGTCCACATACATCTAACCCTTCGCTAGTGTTCAAACTAATATTTAATTAAACTTTAGATGTAAAATTTTTGGTAATGTAGGTATATTAATTGTACCTAATCCACGGATACCAAAATGCCGTTACCAAATGAACTGTGTCATGTACCATCTTCCATGAACATTCCATCCATTCTAATTCGTATGTGTATTCTTGGAAGTTACCTGCGTTATATTCAAGTTGTGTCATATGTGTCTGTGTTTATAGGTTGTATTTATCTTAGGGTGTTTTGTTCGTTTCTAAATAGTGAAATTATGGTCTTTTTGGAAAGTAGTAAACAAGTGTTAGTCAAATAACCTTTTTAATATATAGCACATCTATACAGTGCAAAATAACGTTCTAGCGTGTGTTATGCTAAGAACTTGTTCACTACACTAATAATTATCTAAGATACGCTGTAGAGACCTTATAATGCGTTTAAACCGGTGGTTTTTGGTGGAGTTAAGTACCTATATTATAATGTAATGGTATGCGTTACACACCCCGCAACGTTAGGTTCCATTTTGGCAACCCAATTTCCCTGTGGATCCATTATGCCCGTTGGACTTGTATGATTTGATCCTTCACCCTTTTCCGGACAGGCATTAACGGCAACTATCCAAAGTCCCATGGTGCGAGCCATGGTTTCCAATTTGCTTTCAGTGTAGCGAGCGTTGATATCGTCCCACTGTTGAGGTTCTCCACGCACTATGGTGTTGCTGATCACAAACAGCAGTCCCGCACCTTCGCGTGCCAACTGCCAACTAAGATAGGGATCGCCCTTGGGAGTGTAGAATGGATGTGCAAAGAAATCATTGCAGATCAACACACCCGCCTTGCGTGTTTTCATGTCGTCCAAAAAGAACGTGACGTTTTCCCAACCCTTGCTCCACGCATTGGCTTCTCCGCCACCCTTGAATGTTGTTGTGAGCAACTGTTTGTTGTAGGTAGCACGATAACCCATTGAATCATAGATCCTTGCGGAATTATAGGGCATACCGTCCCTGTCAACCCAAGCGGTGCCCAGAACCAAACCAGTTTGAAGTTCTCTCTGCACCCGTTCTATGTTATGCACGGCATCCACCGTTTCACGTGTGTTTGGTTCGTTGATTCTATTCAGCAGGGGTGGCTGACCATATCCACTCACACAGCATTCTGGAAATGCTATCCAATCCGAATCTGGATTGTCTTCAATAACCTTGCAAACAATGTGTCCGTTGCTACGAGCACTGCGGGTCACACGTGTCTGTGCGGCCGTTATCCGTATGGTGTTGCCCAAGGGTTTTGCCAGGGGTATTGGATTAAAATTTTCGTCCAACTGTGGGGGTACGAATGTTTGAATGGGTCTTATGTCCTCTTGCATACAGAATATTTACTGTGTGTTCTGTTTGCTTTCGCGGATCTTGATTGCTTCTTTTAGTGTGCAGATGCGTTCCGTGAGCCTGTCATAACTGGCCTTGTGCCATGGATCTCCCGTGAGCACCCACAGTTCGCTGTGGCGGTCAACCAATCGCATTAGATTTTGGATTGTGCGTTGATGGGGTTTGCGAATGTCATCCCAGGACACAACGTTATTCCTTTTTGTTGCACTTGTCGGGAGCAAACACACAACCCAGTGCATTCGCTATGCCTTGAAAATCCGGGACCGAGCCGCTTTCCGAGCCGCTTTCTTGTTGTACCGTTTGTTTTTGTTCCAGTATGCTTTCACGCACTTCAGGCACACTGCAACCCTGCAGGCTCACAAGCACCAGCACGAGCAACAACAACAGACCTATTTTGGTATCCCACTTCATGTGGGTATTTATAATCTTGTGCCCCTGTTGAAAGGACCAAACGCCTCTCCGGGCAGTAGCATACACATATGTTCATCACCAACGCCTATGGTAATGGTAACCGTGCGTGATTCCGGATTGGTCCATATGATCATGGGACCTTGCAACCACGTGCCATTGGGCACCAACCATGTGACCTCTGCCGTGGCCATGGGCACCTCGTGATAGCGTCCAACTATGATGTCGGTGATGGCTTGTGTGGTACCACATTCCGCAAATAGTGGAAGATTCTGTAGTGCTTGGGTGTTTGGATGTTCGTCGGTGTGTCCAGGAGTGACCCAAACTAGGCACAAGACCAACAACCCTAGGGCCATGGATTTCATACTATTATTTAGTGCCACGGCCCCGGGAATGACCAACTACCAATTATTTGTGCTTTTGACTGCTCTGTGTGCCAATGCCTTGCCCGCATTAGGACCGTGCTTTACCACGTATCCCTGTGTGCCATTGGCATTGATATCTACTTCTTTTCTTGCACTAAACAGAGTCATTGCCTTCTTGGCAAGCACACTGTTCTCTGTGTATTTTTTAAGTAGATGACTGAATCTATTCATATCACCCTCCCGGTTAAAGTTAGGTGCGTTCCTTCGGTATAACCCTACTTCCATGCTAATGCACGAACGATATACATATTTAGCATATCAGCCATGCAAAGTCAACATATTATTTTACCACTTTTACTTCTGGTGTTACCATAATATAATTGTGTTCAAAGTTTTTGGGCAGCATTATGAAATCCTGGTGTAGGCAACTGTAGCCCTCATAATCATACAAAACTTTTTGGTAATAGGATTCTGCCTGCTCACAGTTTTGGAATGTTCCAATGTATGTGTCACAGCAGGGCAATTTGAGTGATACTGCTAATATGTACTCCAGCATCAATTTATTTATCGAAAATGTTTTTTAATTTTCTTGTACAGTGTTCTATGTGCTTCAGCGCCAGGATGGCAGTTATCGGGAAACATTTTGCTTCTTTCCATTAGCACGAGATTTCTCTGTATTAGATTTAGTTCGTTCATCTTCCAGTCGTGCGGATCATCGCTTTTTTCAATAAAGTCATGCTGTCCAACATAGGGAGTATAAGGAGTTCTTTTTTTGCCCAGGCATTCGTTCCTCCAATCAACTATGATCTCGTCAACATTGATGCTTTCAAGATAGCGTTGTGAATTTTCGCTTAGAGCGCATTGTCCGCCTATGACCATGCTCCTGCATTCAAATCTATTTCTTAACTTTCGAAACTCTTTTAGGGCAAGATTCTCAAGATGCTGATTCTTTTCGATTAAGAGGTTTGATCTATCCCATCTATAGTGATCACGTATGGGGTTGGTGAACAGCCAGATCATCCAATTGACAGATCTGTCGCCCAGCATTTCGTTGGCCCTCTCCATTGCTTCAATGTTGGATCCTCCGTTGGCGCTGGCGTTGATTACTTCGTGGCCATCTCTCAGCAGGAGATTCTGCAGATGATCTCTATCAGCCTGATCCTTATAGGTCATTTTATCATTTGGGTCTGCAGGCACACCCCAACTGTCACCCAGTATTAGTATGGTCTTTGGCATGATATTATTTAAGGTTTTTTTGATTTTGACAGATGCTGTTTGGCTACTGAATACCAATACTCACCACTGTCTCTGAGGCTTTCGTTGGCCGAGCGCAGTTTTTCCATGATCTTGACTATCTGCTTGTGGCGGAATTCAGTATAGTTGGCCTTGGTATTGAGATGCTTCTCCAGGCGTGTTATGATTGAATCTATGTCCGGACAGGTTATGTCGGGTACCTTGGGTGCTTTCTTTTTTAGTCTCTGCCAGAGAGTGGTGCGCGAGCGTGTCAGTGTAGTGTACGCCTTGGTCCCACACCATAGGCATCCTCCATGTCATAATCAAGCATTTCCAGCCTTAACTTGAAATACTCTATGATGTGTGCTATCTTCTGTGCGGTTAACCTTGAATCGTGGGTATTTTCGTCAACAAGTTTATCGTGCTGTTCCTGTAGTGAAACAAGTTCTTCCTCAAACAGTTCTGCGACCGTTACAGTTTCTTCGTACATTATCCCGCTCCTGGGTATTGCGATAAAATTATTTAGCACTTTTTGAGCGAGCATAGTCAACAATGGCCTTCGCAACGTCAATTCCGGTGGCCTTCTCGAAACCCTCGAACCCTGGTGCAGAGTTGGCTTCGCATACCAGGAACCCATCTCGGCCAAACAGCAGATCAACGCCTGCTATTTCCAAATCAAGGCTCTGTGCCACCCTAAGAGCAAGGTCCTCTATCTCGGCTGTGAGTGGATAGTTCTCACCCCGACCCCCACGTGTGATGTTGGCCTTGAATGACCCATCGCTGGCTGAACGCTTCATGGCCCCCAGAACCTTGCCTCCAACCACAAATACTCGTAGGTCCTCGCCTGGGTGGGTGTCCACGTATTCCTGCACTATGATGGCCTCATCGGTCTTGATACCATGTGCAAACTCTATGAAGTCCTGGAAGCGACTCTTGCTGGTCACCTGGTACACGCCCTTGCCATATGACCCTGCCATGATCTTCACAACCGCGGGCCAGCCTATTTCTCTATCAACGAGGTTGGCATTAACTGGGTGTTTAACCAGCATGGTC
>Ga0181580_10000969_pt1 | contig 22363 bp, 15 predicted proteins | sample 071ome_23_FD_132413 | JGI IMG/M metagenome (GOLD analysis project Ga0181580, IMG submission 132413) | Coastal salt marsh microbial communities from the Groves Creek Marsh, Skidaway Island, Georgia - 071403BT metaG (megahit assembly) | ecosystem: Environmental > Aquatic > Marine > Intertidal... | reverse complement strand
GAATGCTGTCTCCATCGGTCAGAGAAAAGCCGCTCAGACGCTTGGGATTGTGAACAACGTACTGGCTGTCGAAAGTTATACAGATTACTCATCGTTTTCCCATGAAATCTTCAGCAAAGGATGGCCCGAGCATTATCATGAATGGGATCTCGTTGGAAGTGATCGTCCTTATCATTACCTGGGAAGCGGAACCTTCTTTGTTCGTCTGGGAGATTCCTTTGCGAAAGCCATGATCAGGCTGTTGGGAAGGTGATTGACCTGCTTGCGGTTTAGGGAACTGTTCGAAGCTGCCACCTTCTGGCGAAGGCAGCTACATCGCTGTAGCCGCACTCGCCAGAGTGTGGCGGGTCAACCATCAAACTGAGGACGTGCCGCGTTTTTTTCGAAAATAATTGGAACAAAAATGATTTGATTGTGTATAGGTTGCAATAACTCCACAAACCGCATGCCTGGCATTTTACATTTCATACAAGGTTATCAAAAAAACTGGACGCATATCACAGGCACGATCTTGTCTGCTTTCGCGACTCTTTTGTTTGGCTGTCAGGTGGATTCGGAGGAACACAGCTCCGAACAGTTAAACCTGACTGCCGAAACCCTGACATTGGACGATCTGTTTCCCCGAGACCGTCTTGTGATGGTGGACATCGAGTTGCCCGATGGGGATTGGGACAAGATCCGTCAACAAGGACGATCTATTCAGGAATCTTTGGGGGCCAAAAGAAAGGCCAAAATGCTGGAATTACCCTACACCTATGTCGAAGCCAAGGTGACCATCGATGGTGTCACTTTTCCACGAGTGGGTATTCGCAAAAAGGGTTTCATCGGGTCCTTGAGCCGTACGCGACCCTCTCTGAAGATCAAACTCGATTTTATCGATGAGGAAGGAAATATTGATGGATTGAACACCTTGACCTTCAATAACAATCAGCAGGACGTCAGTCAGATGAGTCAGTTCATCGGGTATTCCTTGTTCAACGCAGCCGGATCACCTGCTCCAAGAAGCGCCTTGGCCAAAGTGAAGGTGAACGGAAGGAATCTCGGTGTCTATTCGCATGTTGAGAGCGTAAAAAAGCCGATGATGCAACGTGCTTTTGGAAACAGCGAAGGAACCTTGTACGAAGGGACCGTGGTGGATTTCTATGAGGATTGGGAAGGGAGTTTTGAACTGAAATTTGGTGATGACACTGCTGGTCGCGAGCACATTATGAAAGTGATTCAAGCTCTCAACGGAGGGGAAGGGGATGTCATTCTCGGGGAGGGTGCGGTCGGAAGAGCCTGGGTGCCAACAAGTGAACGACACGACCGGGAATGGTTCAAAACGGATTTTGATGATTCCCAATGGCAGATGGGACAGAACGGCGCGGGGTATGACCGGGATGAAAGTTTCAAACCCTACATTGGAGACGGATTTGATTTCGAACACCAGCTGCATGGAAAAACGGCGTCCGTTTATGTCCGGTTTCCTTTTGAACTGGTGAACCTTGATGCGATTCATTCTGCCGAAAAATTGTTGCTTCGCATGAGGTGTGACGACGGATTCGTTGCCTACCTCAATGGATTTGAAGTGGCACGCTCCAATGCCCCTTCGCAACCCAATTGGTCCTCACGCGCCAAAAAAAGTGGCGATGACAGGCAGTCCATGAAGTTTGCTCCCTATGATTTATCTGATCACCGGGACCGACTCAAGTATGGGCGGAACGTGCTGGCCATTCATGGACTGAACCATAGCAAAGACAGTTCGGATCTGTTGGTGATGGCTGAGTTGCAAACGAGTGATTTCAAATTTGAAGAGGAAATCTGGAACCTGATAGATGAGGAAAGTTTTTACACGTTTTGGGCAATGGAAGGTTTACTCAGTTTCTGGGATGGGTATTCGGGTAACCATAACAACTTCTTCATCTACTTGAATCCCGAGACCAACAAGCTTCATTTCCTGCCCTGGGGTGCCGATGCCATGTTTGAGAAATACAGTCCATTGGGTGTGGATCGACGGTCACCGAGATCTGTTCGCACGATAGGCATTCTGGCATATAAGCTATATCAAATTCCGGAGGTTCGAAAAAAATATGCCGCCAGGATGAAGCAATTGCTGAACGAACATTGGGATGAAGATAAGCTCCTGGCGGAAACCCTGAGGATTGAGAAAATGGTGGACCCGCACGTTTCCGGTTCCCAGCGAGGATGGTTCTTTGACCGCAAGGTGGACTACGAGTCGATACGTGAATTCATCAGTAAACGTCGGGCCGATATCGAAAGAGAGATCTCCGGAGAGGACATGCCCATCTGGGATACGCCTCCCAAACTGCCGACCATCCTCGGGCGATGATTGGTGGGATTCTGTATCTGGACGTTTTATTGTGGTTATCCGCACCACCCCTGTGCGGGATCCAAGAGATGGACGCAGATGTAGAAGTCTCACTCTCCGGTCATTTCATCCTTTAAACCCTGTTCATCTCGCAGATCCCGCGACTGCGGTGGCTGTCTAAAAAGCAAAATGGGCCACATTCTGGCGAATGCGGCTACTTTCGTGTACAAATGCTTGAAAAATGCGGTGCTCTGAAGTCACTATTGCTTGCATGAAGCATACACCTCTCATCCTGTCTCTATGCGTGTTCGCATGGAACGTGACTTCACAAGTTCATGCAGCTTCTCCGCTCAAATGGCGGGTGCAGCAACTCCATAAAGATAACAACGAAGGGCTTGCCGTTGGGGATATCGATGGGGATGGCAAGTTGGACATTACTTCCGGCGAGTATTGGTATCAGGCTCCCGACTTCAAACAATGCAAGCTCCGCGAGATCCTGCCTTTTGGCGCAGATTATATGCAGAATAATTCCGAGCATTTATTCGATGTCGACGGTGATGGGGATCTGGATGTGATCTCCGGCGGATTCACCTTGAAGAATGTCGATTGGTTTGAGAATCCTGGTGCCGGACATTACGATGAAGGGCTTTGGAATGTTCACCAACTGGTTGATACCGGAACCGGTCACAATGAAGCCACGTTCCTTCACGATATCGACGAAGACGGAATGCCTGAGTACATCGAGAATTCATGGAACGTTCAAAATCCGATGCAGATCTTCCGCTTTGTCAGGGGAAAGAATGGGCTTTTAACTCTCAAGAAGCATCTCGTATCCGGGGAAGGCAATCGAAAAAGCAACGGTCATGGTTTGGGATTTGGAGATCTGAATGGTGATGGTAAGCAGGATATGGTCTACCAACATGGCTGGTATGAACAACCTGCTGCCGGGCCATTCTCCGGGGCTTGGCTGTATCATCATGACTTTGATCTTCCGCACGCGAGCTGTCCCATGCTGATTGTCGATCTGAACCAGGACGGTCGCAACGACATCATCTGGTCAGATGGACATAGCTACGGACTTTACTGGCATGAACAGCTTGAACCACAGTCCAATGGCGCCACCACTTGGCGTCAGCATTTAATTGATAAGAAATTTTCTCAAGGTCACTCGCTTGCCTGGGTAGATATCGACAACGACGATCAACCTGAGCTGATCACCGGAAAACGTTATTACGCCCATTCCGGAAATGATTCAGGCGCACACGATGATATCACCGTCCAATATTACAACTGGGTTCCAAAAAAACAGACTTGGACCAAACACCTTATTTCAACTGCCCCAGCTGGCAAGGGACCGGGCATAGGGCTCCAGATTCGTGTGCATGATCTGGACGGAAACGGGTGGAAGGATGTGATCGTTCCCGGCAAAAGCGGAACCCACATTATCTGGAATGATGGCAAGTGAAACCGAAAGAGGTAGCCGCGCTCGCCAGAGCGTGGCCGAATTCACTTGCGCGTTCGTTTAAGCCGGGAGTCCTGTGGCATTCGAATGACTGAGGTGAGAGAGTCCATTGATTGTGAAAACGACTGCCACCTTTTTGCAAAGGCGGCTACGTGGCCGCTCTCGCTAGAGCGTGGCCGAATTCACTTTGGTTTTTGAATGCCGTGGTTGGGGTTGTTTCTACCTTCGAAGTATTTGTCGCGAATCCATTCTGGTTGCCAGCGGTCGAGGACGCGTTTTGAGTTGTCGTAGTTCGGTTGTTTGGGTTCCGGGTGTTCGACACTCAATGGATAGGGATCTTTGAGTAGATGGCGATGAGATTCCATCAGGGCGAGCATTTGAGAAACTTGTGATTGATAGCGTGTGTCTTCCGCCAGGTTGTTGAGTTCGTGCGGATCGGATGCGAGATCGAATAATAGTCGATGATTGATCTTTGGATAAATGTGCAGTTTCCATCGACCGTTGTTCACCGCGCGTTGATTGTCTTGAAAGGGGAGGAAAACAGTATCCCTCACTTGATCGATGGCGCCGTCCATCATCGGGCGCAGGCTCTTTGAATCGTTATTTTCTGGCTGCTGAATGCCTGCAAAATCGCAAATGGTTGCATACAGATCGTGAACATAGGTGAACGCATCACTCGATTTGCCTGATGGAACTCCAGGCCCCCGGAGAATTAATGGACATCGCATACTCTGTTCGTAAACGTTCTGTTTGCCCAGCAGGCCATGACTCCCCATGGCCAGGCCGTGATCTGCCGTGTAGATGACAATGGTGTTTTTCGCATGCGGACTTTTTTCAAGTGCCTGCATGATGCGACCAACCTGTTCGTCGAGATGCGTGATCAATCCGTAGTATTCGCAGAGTTGATCGCTGATAACCTCCTTGGTCCGCGGCCATGGGGCGAGACTTTCATCCCGACCGGACGTAGCCTGTGGCGCATTTTGAAATGGATGTTTTGGCAGGTAATTGAGCGGAAGCGGCGGTCGGTTTTTGTAATACATCTCGCGATATTTCTCAGGCGGATTGCGTGGATCGTGGGGAGCCGTAAAGGCAACATAGAGGAAGAAGGGTTGTTCATTGTCGCTCTCTTTGATGAACTTAACCGCGTCATCTGCATAGACAGCGCTGGAGAAGCCGCCAGCATCCCGTTTCGCGCTCAGTTCTCCATCGGTCAGATCCTGGACTTGGAAATCCGCATGATTTGCCATACCTCCCATATAGACCGAACGTCCGTTGCGGAAGGATTGGTCGAGTGTGGTTTTGCCATTGTGCCATTTGCCGATGATGAAGGTTTTATAATCGGCTTTTTCATTCAGTAAGGCAGGCAGTGTTATGGCATTTCCCCAATTGGATTGAGGCTTGTTTCTTGGCAAATTCATCCAGTGGCGTCCGGTCATCAACATGGCTCTGCTCGCGACACAAACGGCGCCGCTGAAAGATCCTGCACAATAGTTGCGTCGAAAACTGAATCCCTCATTCGACAATCGGTCCAGGTTCGGGGTTTGGATGTAAGGATTGCCGTGCGCACCGATTGTGTCCGCTCGCTGATCGTCGGCAAACAAAAAGATGATGTTGGGGCGATCCGATCCTGTTGCCTGAATTGCACAGACACACAAGCTGAAAAGGAGGTGAAGGATAGGCTTCATATCGTAGTATGCATTCAATGGGTGAATGGAGTGGGGCCTACGGTCTGTCAATCGGTTCGAAATGGCAATTCCAAAAATGACAAAAGGATCTCTCTTGAAAATGATCAATGGCATCATGTCCTTCTTGGCTCATGGGGGGATTTGGACGTTGCATGGATTCCTTAGCCGTGTCTATGCAGTTTATCCGCAGATGACGCAGATTTACGCAGATATGAAAGGAAGATCCATTCGAATGGGGGCTGAATTTCAGGGCACTATTTGATGAATCATTTTGAAGAGATCAAATCTGACTTTACACCCATTATCTGCGTGCATCTGCGTCATCTGCGGATTCCTCATTGAATGATGACGGCTTTGCGCATTATCATACTGGTATGCATCGCTGTTGGATTCTGTTGACGATTATTCTCAGTTGCCAAGCCGAAAACTGGCCATCCTGGCGTGGACTTGGAAACGACGGCTCGAGCGCCGAAGCACGTGTTCCCACCCAATGGGACTCCAGCAAGAACGTCGCCTGGAAAACTGCTATTCCGGGAACCGGGCATTCGTCTCCTATTGTCTGGGGAAACCAGGTGTTCCTCACTTCGTGCATTGAGGATAAGGGAGATCGTATCCTGATTTCAATCGATCGAATAACGGGCAACATTGAATGGACGCAAACCGTTCTCAATGCCTCGTTGGAATCCATTCACCGACTTAATAGTCGGGCATCGAGTACACCCGCTACCAACGGAAAACAGATATTTGTCTCTTTTTTGAAACCAGAGGGAGAGGAAGTTCTTGCGCCTAATGTCGGCGCGGCACGTATGATCACTCCTGGAAGAATCATCCTTTCGGCTTATGATCTCCAGGGGCAACAACAATGGCAAAGGGATTTGGGTGATTTTCTGAGCGCTCATGGATTCAATAGCTGCCCCGTGCTCTACAAGGATTTGGTCATCATCAATGGCGATCACGATGGCAAGGGCTATCTGGTTGCGATCGATCAGGCAACCGGCAACGAAAGCTGGCGCGTGGACCGTCCGCACAACACCCGCAGCTATGGCACGCCATTCATTCGTCAAATCGGAGCTCGGACACAAATGGTTCTTCCGGGGAGCCATTCCGTTTACAGCTATGATCCGGACAATGGCAAGGTCCATTGGTTTATTGATGGTCCGACGGAACAATTTGTTGCCTCTATGGTTTACGACGAGAAATACTTCTATTTGACCTGCGGATATCCCGAACGCCATATCGTGGCCATTGATCCCGATGGTTCCGGAAATGTCACCGAGACTCACATCGCCTGGAGGGAGCAGCGCGGAGCGGCTTATGTTCCATCCCCGATTGTGGCTGGAGATTTCCTGTTGGTGGTTGCTGACAGTGGTATCCTGAGTTGTTTTGAAGCGCGCACGGGCGAGCGTCTTTGGATGGAACGATTGAAAGGCGGGCACAGCGCCTCTCCAGTGAGCGCGAATGGGTTGGTGTATTACGTCTCAGACCAGGGGATCACCAGTGTCATTCGTCCGGGAAAAGAGTTTCAACTTCTGGAAACCAATGATCTGGAGGAAAAGGTTTCCTCAAGCCCGGCGATCAGCCAGGGCCAGATATTCATTCGCACCCATGATCACCTCTATTGCATTGGTGATCATTAACATCAAAACACATGCATGACCCCAGCATTTTTATGGTTGGGGAAGAGTAGCTTTATTTACGTTAATCCGGGGCAACTCTTTATTGCAGCATACCCGGACGACAAACCAATATTCTTACTGGGTCGATGTGGCTTCGATTCTGTAGAGGTGCACATCCCACTGTTCGAAGGTGTCGTTGAAAACGCCTTTTCGCGCTGTCAAAGTGCGATCTTCACCTAATACGGTGACTGTTCTTTCACCCGCAAGTTTAGCAAGGGTAAACGTCCCGGTCGTTTTTTCTCCGCGCATTCCGACGGCGAATACATAGGTGGCATCGTCATGACGTTTCATCATGGTTGAGATGGGTGCTTCGGAATGTTCGGATTGTACGCTCAACTCGCCTGAGAGGGTGGGGGTGTTCAGGACAGGGGCGAGTTCGGTGATTTGTTGGTTGAGTGCGGTAACAGCCTTGAGCATGTCCGGATCATCCAACAGCGCCGCTTCGCGAAAGGTCGGCTTGAATTGGTGCACAAAATAGATCAGACCACGTGACCCGTGAATGATCGACATCCAGGCTTCACAACGGACTTCATGCGGGGTGGGTTTGCGGTTCACGTTGCTGATACGGGTGCACTCGAGGCAATTCCAAACTGTGCGTGGTTTGCTCCAATCGATGAGACGTTGGACACCTCTCCCAACATACCAAAGATTGCCCGCCACGTCCGGATGGTCGTGCACCGCCGGATAAATATCAAATGAAGCAATGTCGCAACCCTGGACGTATTCCGGGTAATCCTCGGGATGATTGCGCCGGACGCCTCGTCCGATCCATTGGTCCCATGCCACCCCTTGTCCAAGATTCAACAGGATCGGTCTGGTAGGATCCGCCTCCTTTAGCTTCGTATAATCCTCCACGATCTTTTCAGGTGGAACCGGCGGACCATAGCCTTTGCCGCTGCCCAGGGATTGAGCATTGTCCGGTTCGTCGCCGTGCATCCATCCGATGATTGTGTCGTCGTTGAGGTGCTGAAGAGCCACTGCGTTTTGGTGACAGATCACTTTCATGTCCGCTTGGCGCAAAGCAATCAATTGTTCCTCGGTGGGGCCTTTCCAAAGACCGATATACACATTGAACCCCGCCTCACGATACTGCTCCGCACGCACCGGACTCTGCAACCAGACTGCAATAGGGAAAAAGTCCGGATCCGTTGATGGCCCGTGCGTCCATTGTTGATAAGGATTGACTGGTTGCGAATGAACCAACACGGAGCAAAAAGAAAAGAATGCGGTGACGCTCGCAAGCATCCCCAAAGAAAATCGGTCGGAGAAGGTTTTCATTTTCATAGCACTTTACACCCTTCACACAATGCCGGCAACATATGCTATCATTCGTGCTGTAGTTGTTTCTGCAAAAAGGCTCCCCTACAAAGGCGCATTTCATTCAATGCCGCACTTTGATCCAACGTACATGCGTCTCTGGACTGCGGCGAGTCATCGCCGCTTTGGATACGGTTCGTATTACTCATCAAGGCTACAAATACAATATGACTAAACTCTTACCCCGAAGCTGCCATCGTGGAGGAATTGGACAGTATTGGCGTGAGAAAAATTCATTACGTTTCCCTGTCGTATCCAGAGCTCCAATAACTTGGAGCACTCCAAATTGCGCTTGTCCAATCGCAATCTTTTAGAGGGTTTGGTGAATTGCGCTCGGGATGCACGCCTTTTCAATAATTCTGGGTGTTTTGGTCTCTATGTATTAACTTACGGCCCATGATTCGCCGGTTGATGTTAGTTGGAGCTTTTGGGGTGTGCTTTGCTTTGGCTCAAGCTGTTGGTTCTTCAAAACCCAACATCGTTTTCATTTTGGTGGACGACATGGGGTATTCGGACATTGGTTGCTACGGGGGAGAGGTGCAAACACCGCATCTGGATCGATTGGCTGCAAATGGGCTGCGGTTCACGAGCATGTACAATACGTCCAAATGTTTCCCGTCTCGTGCCAGCTTGCTGACCGGTGTCTATGCACAGCAATGCGGGATGGGAAGGAGTTCAAAGGGTGGATTCAGGAATGCCATGACTCTGGCCGAGTTGCTCAAACCCCAAGGTTACCGAACCTTGGCGGTGGGAAAACATCATGCGGCTGAAAGTCTCCATGATCGGGGGTTTGATCGGTTTTATGGGTTTCACTACGGCCCGGGAAAAAGCTGCGCCAATCATTTCAATCCAGGGGAACAACGTCCGGGTGAGGGACTCCCTGCGCGAAAGAATGGTGAAAATCGGGCTTACTGTTTTGATGATCGGAAGATGATTCCCTATTACACGCCTGAAGAAAAAGATTGGTATACCACCGACTCTTTCACCCAATGGGCGATTGATTTTCTGGAAGAATACAAAGAGGAGGATAAACCATACTTTCTTTATGTTTCCTACACGGCCCCTCATGATCCGCTCCATGCCTGGCCGGAGGACATCGCCAGATACGATGGTGTATATGATGTCGGCTATGCTGCCATTCGAGAAGCCAGGCATCGAAAGCAACAGGAGATGGGGCTGTTTGGCCAAGACGTGCGTTTGCCTGCTCCCACTCACCGGGAGTGGGATTCACTCAGCCTCGAGGAGCAAAGAGATCAGGCCCGGCGTATGCAGGTGTATGCGGCGATGATTGATCGGGTGGATCAGAACATTGGCAAGCTTCTGGACAAGATCCGGGAATTGGGAGAAGAAGATAACACCTTGATCATGTTCGCTTCGGACAATGGCAGTTCTGCGGAAAATGTGAATACGGGAAGCGGAGAAATAGGAACCATCACGCGTTGGGCTTCCTTGCAGAAGGATTGGGCCAACGTTTCAAACGCGCCTTTCCGGTTTTGGAAAAATCTAAGTCATGAGGGAGGTGTTCGAACTCCTTTCATTGTTCATTGGCCCAATGTCATTTCTCAACAGGGTAGCATCAATCACCAACCGGTTCATTTTGTTGACATCATGGCGACATTGAAAGATATCACCCGTGCCGATTACCCTGATACGTTCAGGGGAGAATCTCTTGTTCCGCTACAAGGAGAAACCTTGCTCCCTGCGTTCGAAGGAAATGCCCTTCCTGATCGCAAACGCCCTGTTTTCTTCGAATATGCCAAGGGCGGCGCAATCAGGGATGGTCCATGGAAGTTAGTCACGCGATACCTGCCTCGCCCTGCGACCAGTTCTTTCATAGATGGAGCAGGTTGGGAACTGTATGATTTGAACGCGGATTTAACAGAGACGAATGATCTGGCCACGCAATTCCCCGGTCGAGTCCAAAAATTGGGGGAAGCTTGGTTCAGGTGGTATATGGAAGTTTACAGCATGAAATGACTTTGGGTATTCGTTGATTCATTTGGCGATGAGGACCTCGCCCTTTTCAAGAACTCTATTTATGAAAAACATTATTCCAATATTTGTCGGGATTGTCGCAATAACCAATTGGTCAACGGATGCATGGGCGGAAGTCATCCCAGTGCCTGATTCGGTTGTTCCGGTGAAGCGGGAGAACGCCCAACCGCGAAACGTCGTCTTTATCCTTTCGGATGATCATCGCTATGATGCAATGAGTTTTATGGGGCATGCTTTTGCGAAGACCCCACACATGGATGCGATGGCCCGTCATGGTGTGCATCTCAAGAATGCGTTTGTGACGACATCGCTTTGCTCTCCGAGTCGCGCATCGATTTTGACCGGGCTTTACACCTTTCGACATCGGGTGATCGATAATCAACGACCTGTTCCGGAGGGGACGCTCTTTTTTCCGCAATACTTGCAGGCTGCCGGTTATTCCACCGCCTTTATTGGGAAGTGGCACATGGGACATGCCCATGATGATCCTCGTCCCGGATTCGATCATTGGGTCAGCTTCAAAGGGCAGGGGCAGTATTATCCTCCAGGCCCCCATTACACCATCAATGTGAATGGGGATCGTGTGAAACAAGATGGGTATATCACGACGCTGTTGACGCGGTATGCGGTGGAATGGCTTGAAGAACAGGTGCATCTTGATCAACCCTTCTTTTTATACCTGTCTCATAAAGCGGTCCACGGGCCTTTTACCCCGGAGCCGAAATACAAAGATTCCCTGGCGGACGAACCATACACTCTGCCGGAAAGCAGTGTTCCACATTCGACCAATCAAGCCAATCGACCTCGTTGGTTGTTGGACCAACGTAACAGTTGGCACGGAATGGATTTCCCGTTGCATACCGATTCCACTGCCGAAGCTTTTTACAAGAGCTATTGTGAGGCTCTGCGTTCCGTTGATGACAGTATCGGAGCGGTCATGGCCCAATTGAAAAAAATGGGGATACAGGATCAAACACTGGTCATCTATATGGGAGATAATGGATACATGTTTGGCGAACATGGTTTGATCGATAAACGAGTTGCCTACGAAACATCCAGCCGTGTTCCAATGTTGATGCAATGCCCGGAAATGTTCCAGGGCAGTTCGGTTGTGGAGGAGGTGGTTGCCAACATCGACATTGCCCCCACCATTATGGAGGTGATGGGCTTGCAACGTCCGCCTCACATGGATGGGCGAAGTTTTCTTCCTCTGGCGCGTGGCGAGAAAGTTCCATGGCGCGATTATTTTCTTTATGCCTATTACTGGGAACAGAATTACCCGCAGACACCCACCCATTTCTCTCTGCGGGGGCACCAATACAAGTACACAACCTACTATGGTGTCTGGGATACGGATGAATTATTTGACATCAAAGCCGATCCCATGGAGCAGAAGAATCTGATCCATGATTTGGAGTTCGCAGACATCAAGACGAAGATGCAGACTCGTCTTTACGATATGATGGATGAGTTGGGGGGGATGATGATACCGATGAATCCTCCCCGTGGTCGTCAGCAAAACAAGCGGCTTCGTCATCGTGGGGGTGTTCAGTCTGCGGATTTTCCCGAAGCATTCATCGTCGACGAAGCTTTGAGAAAAGAACTGCGATAGTCGGCGCCAAGCCGATGGATTTCTTGGGTGTCAGTGAGTTGTTTTAATCCCGTAGCTCGCCCTTACGGTCTGCCATTGCTTCATGATTTTTTTCACTTTGTCAGGCATGCTTTGGGCGATGTTGTTCGATTCGCTGATGTCTGCTGTCAGGTCAAAAAGCAAAGGGGGATCATGCGTCACTTTGGGCGTTCGTTTTCGAGCGATTGGGTCAGTAGGAGAGTGGGTAAGCGTATGGACTTTGTAGTTTCCTGAGCGGAACGCCGATTGGTGAAACACCCACCAGGTGCGGGGGCTTGATTGTCCATTCAGTAGGGTGCCTGTTAAATCCATGGACATGAATCCTGGTTTTTCATTTGGCAAATTGCCCCCTGCAAGTTTGGCAAAAGTGGAGTACAGATCCAGGTTGGCGGCAATGCCGTCGACGGTGTCGGGTTGTATTTTACCTGGCCATCGGAAGATTCCCGGAACACGCAGGCCTCCTTCCCAAGTGGTTGCTTTTTCACCGCGTAATGGATGAGCGGTTCCTCCGTGGGGACCGAATACGCTCCAAGGCCCGTTGTCGCTGGTAAAGACAATCAATGTATCCTTGTCGAGTCCGGCATCTTTCACTGCTTTCATGACTTGTCCAACCGACCAGTCTATTTCCACCACCACATCGCCAAAGCGTCCACCTTTACTGCGTCCCTGAAAATCGGGTGAGGCGAAGACAGGGGCATGGGGCATGTTGTGGGCAAGGTAGAGAAAGAAAGGCTCTCGGTTGTCGGTATCGCGCTGAGCAGCTTTGGCATGGCGTTCAATAAAGGATACGGCTTCTTTTGTGTAGCGTTGGGTGAAGTATTCCTGATTGGCCGGCATCTCGACAATCTCGCGTCCGCGGATCAATGGAATTTTCCAAGTGTGAGGCGTGGCATTGTCGAAGGCTTCGCGTGTTTGCAGCGGTGGACCGGGTGCGTCATTACTGCCCGGAGTGCCAAGGTGTTCGTCGAATCCACATTCCAGCGGGTGCATGGGAGACTGGGTGAAATCTTTGGGATAACCGGCAAGGTGCCATTTGCCGAGCATGCCGGTTGCATAGCCTTGTCTTTTAAACATCGCCGGCATGAGCGCTTTCGGATCGTTTCGCAGAGGTTGCTTGCCGAGGAAGTTTGGGTGGCGTCCGCTCATCAATCCGGTGCGGCTTCCGACACAGGTCGATCCAGACGAATAAAAGGATGTCCAACGTTGCCCTTCGGCCGCGAGTCGGTCGATGTTGGGCGTCTTGATCTGTTGATTGCCATAGCAAGCCAGGTCGCCATACCCCATGTCATCAACGAAGATGAGAATGATGTTGGGCTTTTCCTGGGCCAATGCAAAAATCGGCATCAACATCAGACTGATGGCCCAAATGCTTGTCCATAGCCGACGTTTGGCATTCGGGGGTAAATGCATGACTGGGGAACTCATGCCTGAAGAGTGTAGGGCAAGAATCGGTTATTACAAGTTTTTGAAACAGCATCGGTTTTGGATGACTTTGAAATCGATCCACTTCAGAGGGAATACGAACATGCGGTATTACATGGAACTGGTGGATCAGGATGACTGGGTATATCCGGATTCAGGTTACCATGCGTTTTTCTGGCAAAACGTGGTTCCCAACATGGGAGTGGGAGCTTTTCAAAATTTTCCAAGAAATGAGCCAGAATTGAATTTGCGAGTGTATCATGATCAAGGCGAGTTCCTCGGGGCGTTTACTCTTGAAATCCCCGGTGCCACCGAAGCGCCGGTGGTCGAACCCGCAGCCAAGCTTCCGCAGAGCCAAATGCTCGGAGCTTCCAAAGACATACTGGAAGGCATTGAATTGTTGGGTATGGAAAGCCCTGCTTTTCTTGGGTAGGTGGCTGGTCATTTTATCTGGCGATTTCCTTTGATTCATGATTCAGGAATGCTATGGATGGGTTCATACCATGAGCAAGATCACACGACGAAGGTTTATGGCGGCGACCTCTTCTCTGGCATTTTTGCCATCCGTACACGGACAGGAAACCGAACCATTGACCGGATACAGCCCGGGAAATGTCCTGAGCAAAATTGATGGATTGGATCTCCTGAATCTTTGGGGGAAGCAGCCTGAGGTCAAGCAGGAGCTTTATACCTTGATTGAAGCGGTACTTTCGAAATCAACTCGCAACACGTTTGCCGATGTCAGTCGTGATTCAAAAGTTCAGAAGTTTTGTGAACGACACCGGATTCGACACCTCGGGGGGCCGATGTTGGGTTGTGTCACGGAATCCGGAGCCAAGGTGTGGATTCGGACTATCAAGCCTGCTGACGTCGATGTGCGTGTGATATTGGATGGAAAGGAAAGGGTTTTTGGTCCGGTTCGGAGCAGCGAAGCAAGTGATCTGGTCGCTTGTGTACCGGTAACAGGGCTGCAAGCAGGTTGGTCATACAGTTACCATGTGTTTGTGGATGGTTCTCCCATTTCCATTCCTCGAGATGCGAGCATTACGACGGTTCCGGATACAAATTGGTTGCGCCTGGCATTCGGAACCTGTCCGCATCGATGGGGCCTTGGCAACATGCAACAGGCCCGGAGAATTCTCAGACGGAAACCTTCGGCACTGTTGATGTATGGCGATCTAGGTTCGCAGGACAAGAACAATCATGTTGGAAAACATCGTTGTGATTACCAGATCCGTGATCTCTTCCCCGCATGGCAAACATTGTCCGCATCCATACCGACCTACGGAACATGGGACGACCACGACTATTTCGATAATGATCGGGCAGGGATACCCAAAGGTTATACCGAGGATGATCGTCAGGCGGTGCGGACCGTGTTCAGTCAGGCCTGGAACAACCCCAGCTATGGTTTTAACGATGAACGCGGTGGTGTTTTCCTGCGCACCCGGTTTGGGCCATGTGATGTGATCATGCTCGACAACCGGTATTTCCGAACAGGTGAAGAACGCGCCTTTTTGGGGAACGGGCAAACTGAATGGCTCAAGGAACAACTGCTCGATTGCAAAGGCCCCTTTATCGTGATCACATGTGGAACGATGTGGACAGATCACGTCAGCAAGGGGAAGGATTCCTGGGGGCGATTCGATCCGGAAGGTCGGGAGCAATTGTTTCAGTTCATTGAAAAAAACCGCATACCGGGCGTGTTGTTGCTTTCTGGTGATCGTCATGGCGCTTGTGGATTTCGGATTCCACGCAAGTCCGGACACACGTTTTATGAATTTGAAGCCGCCACGTTGGGGGGGAGGAGTGGTCCTGCAGCCAGTGCTTCCGGACACCCTGATGTCCTGTATGCTTTTACGAAGCAGTATGCCTTCGGTGAATTGACCTTTGATGCTCGCCAAGCGGATCCTGAAGTTCATTACCGACTGATTCATGAAAGCGGAGAAACACTTTACGAACTGGTATTGAAACGAAGTGAATTGACACCGCCAGCGTAAAGATAAACTGTAGCCGCGCCTGCAATGGCGTGGTCACTCGAAAGATATCTTGTGAAAATCATCTACTTACTAAGTGCTCTAGGTGCCTCGATCGCGATGGGGGATGGATTACGAATCCATCGCATCGATAAACTGGGAGCACATCACCCACGGTCACCACGTTTTGATCATGTCGAAGCGCGGGCAGAAGCCAAGAAAGTGTTCCTTCAGTTGGCGAGCCTCCACAATTGGAACTTTACCCAATCCAGCGATAGCGAGATCTTCACAGAAGAAGGGCTTCGGGAAATTGACGTGATTGTTTTCGATAACAATTCAGGGCTCCTGTTGAACGACGTGGAGAAACAATGTTTTGAAAACTGGTTGCGCAACGGTGGAGGCGTGGTGGGTATTCACGGGGTCTGTCATGCCCACAAAGGTGTCAACGACCAGAATGAAGCGGATTGGCCCTTCTGGTATGGTCTTTGGGGTGTGCTTCACAAAAGTGGACCCAAGGAAGGGCCGATGGGACGAAGGGGGTATGCCGATTGGGTCCGGATGGTGTCAGATCAGGACGAATGGACGCGTCACTTACCTGAACGCTGGCAGTTCGAAAAAGTGGAATGGTACTTTTATCATTATCATGCCAACTTTGAGCAGGTGCATGTCATCGCCACCGCCGACGTAAAGCAAAACCAACCCGAACTGCCCGGGTATTACCCGGTATCATGGTGCCAAGACTATGAAGGAGGAAGGATTTGGTATACCAATATGGGGCATTACGCCGAAAACTTTCATCAAAAGGAATTCATTCAACACGTGGTCGATGGAATCGAATGGGCAGGACGAAGTGGGGAGTGAACGCGGGGCCACGCTCTGGCGAGCGCCGCTACGTAGCCGCCTTTGCAAAAAGGTGGCCGTCCGCCCGGGGAACTTGTCAGTTTCAGGAAGTGGTTGTGCGGGTCGTGGTGATGGATGTTTTTGCCACGTTTTGGCAAGCGCGGCTACGTTGTTGGCCTGCCTGCCATCAATCGACCTTTTGACTTAATATCCATTTCGGGTCGACCCGGTAATGGGCGATGCCTTTTTTACCATCCGATTTCACACTGCAGGATATGTGGAGCCATCCATCGCGCGTTTCTATCATGGAAGGGTAGGAGCCATCTGATCTTTGTGAAATGACTCGTTTGTAGGGCCATGTGATTCCTTCATCCAACGATATCGCGACAGACAATTTTTCGCGCCTTTGATCGGAATCATTGAAGATCATCGCCCATCCATTGGATTTAGTCAGACGCAAAACCTGCAGGCTAGCGCTTGGATTGGGGATGTCGGTTTCGGTCATGGCACTCCACGTCTCGCCTTGATCGTGTGAAATGGACTGTTGCACACGATAGGGAGGGCGTCCCGTTTCGCGCAGGTAAGCGACCAGATCGCCGTTTGACCTTTCCGCGACCGAAGGTTGGATGCCGGCCACACCCACCATGGGCCCGCTGGCGCGCCATGTTTCTCCTTCATCATCGGACAAGGCAGCGAGCCCCATGTTGTATCCATCCGAATACAAAGGCAACAGGAGACGTCCTGACGAAAGTATTATAGGATGATTGCGTGTCATCCATCCTTCTCGCCGCTTGACGGGATTCTTCGCTGCCTCACTGATCAGTTGATCATAAGGCCGCGCATACTCCGCCCACATCGATTCATCAAAACCAGTCGCCTTGAAACCCTGCGCCACCTTTTCCGGGAAATCGGTGCCGGGTTTGAGCAGGATGATATCCTGCCAGGTCCATTGAGGAGGGCCCGGGGTGAGGTAATCTTTTGTGCGCCGGTATTTGAGGACACTGGTTTCCCAACGATTGGCGCGCACGACAATCCACGTCAACCACAACCGTTGCCTGGCATCAAGAAACAGAACAGGATTGCAGTCCGGGAAACCGGGTGTATCGGTCATGAGGAAAGGGGAACTCCATATTGCTGCGCCTGCCGTCAGGCGTGCACCCATAACGCGCACGTCATCCGCTGTTCGTTCACCGGAGCCCTGGAACCAACAAGCGAGGAGATCGCCGTTGGGCAATTCTACCAGGCTGCTGGCGTGGGCGTGTTCTGGCTGCCAATTCAGGATAAGACGTTCTTGCGGCCAGGAAGTTTCAGCGCTGCAAGTAATGACCACCCAAAATGCCAGGATCCATCCAAGAAATTTTTTTGCCAAATGCATGATCCAAAGCATGCCTGGGTGTGCGGAGAATGCAAGAGTAGCCGCGCTCGCCAGAGCGTGGCGCATCCGTCAACCCTTCGAATAATAGATTCGCCAGAATCGTTCCCAGTAATCTTCATCCCGTAAGGATACTTCAGGGTATCCTGGTATCATAGAATCCAGGTAAGTCCATTTTTCCCATCGTTCAACGAGTTTTTTCCTGACTGGATTCAGAAGCACATAAGCGACCAGTTTTTGAAATGCATCTCTTTTCACGATCCTTTGGACGCAGCACATTGTCGTATGGTTGCTTCTGCCATTCATAACCCAGAGTTCTGAGATGGGCATTGGTGTGTTTTCTCAAGAATCGAACCAATACTTTCTGATCGCATGATTCTTCCCAACCGAGCATAAGCAGATGGACATGGTCTGGCATAAGACAATAAGCCGGACAAACTGCATTATATCTTCCAAGTGCATGGAGCAAGATTTCCCGGAATTGAATGTGGAACGAATCTTTTAACCAACCGGTCTTGCGGAACTTCATGGAAAAGTTCCAATGAACGAAGGCCAATCCTTGATATGCTGAATCTGTTAAACGTGGGAGATGGGAATGTTTTGTTCCAAATCTCACGTGCTTAATCGTAGGGGGTGGGGGTGATTTTGCAAGTTTGTTTACGTAAGGGTGGCCACCTTCTGGCGAAGGTAGCTACTTGGCCGTGCTCATTTTAGCGCATTTTTTTCTCTTTTTCGTGCAAAGGATGATCGATCGGGAATTCAGGATAACCCATTTCATTGACCAAATCCCAATAGCCGGGATGATCCGCCAATCGATCAACGAGGTAAGGGTAGCGCATGGTGTAAAGGAAGGACCAACCTTCGTTGTTTTGATAAGCTGTGCGCAGTGTTTTGACGGCTGCGTCGATATCCCCCAGTTCAATCAGCACGCGCGCGCTCCAGTTGTGGGGGATGGGTTTGCCTGTATCCCGGATCGTATCCACTTGGCTCAACAAGTTTCGTGCTTCGGATGCCTTCCCCATCGCTGCGAGAATTTCCGCTTCGATTGCCATAGCGGCTGGATGATTGTCGGAAACCCTTCGAGCTTCCTGCGCGGACTGAAGAGCCAGCGCGTGGTTTCCAAGATTCTTGTAGCTGAAAGCGTTGTTGCACAATCGGTCAAAATCATGGGCGTTTTCATCAGAGATGCCGGTGTTGATCTCGATGGCCATCTCTTCGTTCCCCATGAAGGAATAGATTTCGCCCAGGGCATCCTGAAACGCAACCCGTCGGTGAGGAGCTTCGGATATGGCCAACTGAACATCACGGTATGCCTCTCCATAGCGAGACTCGATGAGCAGGAGGTACCATATTCGCATATAAAGCAAATCCGGATCATTTGGATGGGCGTTCAAAGAAGATTCCAATGCTTGCTTGGTCGCAAGGAAATTAAAGTGGGATGTCATCAGGAAGAAATCCCGTGTCACCCCTATGATTGGGTTGTCGGAAAAGGCGTCTCGGCTTTGCGCGCTCTGCAACACATTAAATGCCTTGTCGAAGGCCTGACTGGAAGTGAGTGTCTCGGAACCATAAATGGTCGGCCACCAGGTCGCCCAAGCCTGCTGGATATAGGGAGGGAGGAATTCCGGGTCCAATCGCCTTGCCTCTTCAAAGTGAGCGATACCTTCTTCGGCACGGGCAAAACCCAGTACGTCCAGTGCGTCGATGCCTTTCCTGAATTCAATATAGGCGTCGGGATCCACATTCAGGTCGAGAGCGATCAAGGCCAGGTCTTCCGAGCTCAGATCATCCCGGATTTGTTTTGCAACAGCGATGGCGATTTTGTTTTGCAGCCCTAGAATATCATTGGCTACGTAGGTCTCGCTCAATAACCCATCCTCAGTTTCTTTCAGGTGGTTCTTCAGCATGACGCTCACATAAAGTTGATTGCCTTCCGTCACGAAGGTTCCTTCGACCGTGGCGTCCACATCGGTGGATTCCACTGGTTTGATCGTCAACTGCCGGATGGGTTTTAATTGTCTGATAAGAGCATCGTGTAAGGTGGCGGATAGCCAGCCGTAGTCATCCTGCTCCTTCGCGCTGTCAAAGGGAAATACTCTCAATGTTTTGATTTGAAAGGAGTCAGGTGTCGTGTCGGGTTGCTGTGAATAACGCATCCTCTGCTCCGCTTCGAAATATGGATGCCCCGGTAGAAGCGGGGGAAACTTCATTTCTGTGATCACTTCCCAATAGGCAGGTTGATCTGAAAAAAGTTTGAGCATGTCGGCCGCACGGATGGCGAGCATGCTGAAATCCCCCCGGCCTTGTTCCTCTCCTTTCTGGAGCCATTGTATCGCCTTTTCCATGTTTCCCTGGTAAGCATAACCCTTGGCCATCCAGCCGCAGGGGAGGTAGTCACCTCCGGAAGCTCTTGTTTCCAGTGCCTCCATGATTTCCTTCGCTTTGTCCGGTTCATTTCGCAGGGCGTGAATGGTGGCAATGCTTATGGTCGTAAAGGGGCTTGGATCCGTGCTGTCAATGTGCTCGGCCCAGGCCATGGCTTTGTCCAATTGATTTTTTTCAATATAAATCCAATGAAAAGGATCCAGTTCCAATTCTTCCCTGGAGATCGTCAACAATGATTCCAGCAATCGAAGCGCCTCGTCGAAGTCGCCCTGGGCCATTTGACGGAATATCTGGTCCTTCCTGAAAAACAATCGTTCCGGATCCTGTTCCAAGGCTTCATCAATGAGTCGAAGGCTCTCATTGAGGTCTCCGCGAATCAGTGAGTAATAGTTGGAAATCAGCGAGAGATCGTCGCCAGTCAATTTGCCGGCACGCCGGGTCTCCCAATAGATTTTTTCCACCTGCTGCCAGTCCCGACGATACATCCATTCCCACCACAATTGATTCAGTCGGATGGTTGGGTTGTCTGCGCCTGTTTTCGGAAGGCTGTTCAATTCAGTTGACTTTGATTCGAACAGGTCGGCGGGGTGATCGCCTTCATTACCGAAAATGGTTTGCAGGATCTCGGCATTGAATGCATATGCCTGCGCATCGATGAAATCGGAATCTTTCCTGAAGGCTTCATCAAACAGCACCTATGCGGTTGTCAGATCGCGTCTGTCAAATAAATCCAGTCCCCGTTGGAAGGCCAAAAAAGCGGTGGACACCGAAGTGATTGGTTTGGCAATGGCATCCCGTTGGGTGGCGCTTACCTCGATACCCAAGTCGTCGATAATGGCCAGGGCCAACTCACCGGAGAACTCCGAAATCTCATTGGTCAACTTGCTTAAGGTACGCCCACCCTGATCAAAGCCACCACGATCCATCATCTCGATAGATGCCTGGATATCCTTTCCCCGCTGGGATATGGCGCCAAAAACCAGCGTGTCCACATTCAATTCCTCGGCGAGCAATCGTTCGGTCTTATTGGTGCTGAGTAGTAGACGGCGGGTCGTGAGCGGCATGTTGATGATTTTTAATCCGCGCACATCCCTGAGCTTGTTCCGAATGGCGTCGTGCATGGTGCGTCCCAAATCAGCCAATTCGGTGCCTTCCTCGATCTCATCAGCAAGGTCAAACGGCAAAATGGCCGCCGATTTCATGGTGGAAGCAGCGGGCTTTGGTTGCAGAAGTGCGTAGACCAATGCCAGCACGAATACCAGGCCTCCGATACTCGCCCACTTCCAAATAGATATGGGATTTGTCCGAGGGGGAAGAGGGGCAGGTTCTGTTCGTTCCGGGACAGAGGTGGTCCATCGTATGCGTGACGTTTCAGACACATCTTCGAGGGTGATCGCGATGTCTCCCAGATCGCGCAGCCGTTTTCTCGGATCTTTTTCCAGCGAACGTCGCAGGAGTGTCATGACTTCGCTCGGAGTTTCTGGCGGAATGACCGTAAAGTCGGGGTCGGTTTTCAATATCTCGGCCAAAAGATCCGAACTGGTCTTGCCGATGAACGGTTTCTTACCGGTCAATGCCTCATAAAGACAGCACCCAAACGCCCAGACATCTGTCCGGCGATCGACTTCCATTCCCCTGGATTGTTCCGGACTCATGTAGGCGGCTGTGCCCATCACACGTCCCGGCAGGGTGAATTCGCTCGTGATATTCGGCGCAGTTGTGTTGGGCGACGTTTCATCGTCATCAAAGGCACCCTCCTGAGTGGAGGTTAACCTGGCCTTGGCCAGCCCGAAATCCAGCACTTTAACCCGCCCTCTGGGATCGATCTTGATGTTCGCTGGTTTTAAGTCCCGATGTACAATGTTTTGCTCGTGTGCCGATTCCAAGGCTTCCGCGATCTGCTGGAAAATCTGTAGTGATTCTTCCACCGACATCGGGCCCCGCTGGATACGTTCCTGCAGCGTTTCGCCTTCAATCAGTTCAAGCACCAGAAAATACAATCCATCCTGTTGATCAAATCCATGGATGGCTGCGACATTGGGATGATTCAACCTGGCCAAAGCCTTGGCTTCGCGTTCAAAACGCGCCATGCGTTCGGGGTGAGCGGCAAAATCCTTTGGAAGCACCTTGATGGCTACCTCGCGGTCCAGTTTGGTATCCTTCGCCCGATACACCTCACCCATCCCACCGACGCCCAGGCGTCCGGAGATTTCATAATGGGTTAGCTTTTGGCCGAGCACGCAATGATGCTAATACCCGATCCAAATCTGTCGAGCAGAATGCCAGGGGAAGTGT
>Ga0181580_10000967_pt1 | contig 22367 bp, 17 predicted proteins | sample 071ome_23_FD_132413 | JGI IMG/M metagenome (GOLD analysis project Ga0181580, IMG submission 132413) | Coastal salt marsh microbial communities from the Groves Creek Marsh, Skidaway Island, Georgia - 071403BT metaG (megahit assembly) | ecosystem: Environmental > Aquatic > Marine > Intertidal... | reverse complement strand
CACCACGACCACGACGAACTCGCGATGTCGACCAGGAGTCGACCTCGACACCGGCAGCTCTCTCACCTCATCCACGCGGTCAGCCTCGTTCCGTGACACTGCGGGTGGCTACCAACACCGCACCCCGATTCTAGTGACTGTGCGCTTCTGCGCCGGAGTTGGTTCCCAGTTCCACCGATGCCGACACGCGCCCCCCACCCACAATCGGGGCATGCTGTTCGAGACCACAACCGCTTCGTCAGCGTGTCGTCGACCGTCTACGGGGCTGGCCGTTCTCAGCGGTCGCTGTGGAGCAGGCCGTAGACGAGCGAGTCGACGAGCGCCTGCCACGATGCCTCGATGATGTTCTCGCTCACCCCGATGGTGGTCCACTCTCGTTTGCCGTCGGTCGAGTCGAGCAGCACCCGTGTCACCGCTCCGGTGCCCTTGCCAGTGTCGAGTACCCGCACCTTGAAGTCGGTGAGCGAGATCCGGCCGAGCGCCGGGTAGCGATCGTCGAGCGCCGATCGGAGGGCCGCGTCGAGGGCATTGACCGGCCCGTTGCCCTCACCGACTGCCAGTCGACGCTCGTCATCGACCCAGATCTTCACCGTGGCCTGCGTCTCGACATCGACTGCGATCTCGTTCCACAGTCGAGCGTTCGTACCCGACCGATGATCGGTCGAGACCGAGAACGATTCCAGCGAGAAGTACGGCTGTATCCAGCCCGCTGCCCCGCGCATGAGCAACTCGAGCGACGCATCGGCCGCTTCGAAGTGGTACCCCTCGTGTTCGAGCCGCTTGAGGGTGTCGATCACGTCGCCGACGGTCTTGCCGTCGAGTTCGATCCCCAACGATTCGGCTTTCATCTCGAGAGTCGAGCGACCCGCCATCTCCGACACGAGAACCCGGGTGCCGTTGCCCACGGTCTCGGGAGCCACGTGCTCGTACGCGTCGCTCGCCCGGCTCAATGCAGAGGTGTGCAGGCCCGCCTTGTGAGCGAACGCTGTGGAACCAACGTATGGCTGTTGCGGATCGACGGAGAAGTTGACGAGTTCGGCCACATGGTGCGCAACCGACGTCAGGTTTTCGAGGCGACCCTCGGGCAGACACCGAATCCCCATCTTGAGTTCGAGATTCGCCATGATCGGCACGAGGTCACAATTGCCGACTCGCTCGCCGTAGCCGTTGATCGTCCCCTGGACCTGTGTCGCACCGGCCCGTACGGCGGCGAGCGCGTTGGCCACACCACAACCCGTGTCGTTGTGCAGGTGGATGCCGACCTGGCAGTCGACATGATCGACCACCTCACGGACTGCGGCTTCGATGTCGGGCGGAAGCGAGCCTCCGTTCGTGTCGCACAACACGACCGCCTCGGCACCGGCCATGGCAGCGGCTTCGAGCACGGCGAGACTGAACTCGGGGTTGCGCTTGTGGCCGTCGAAGAAATGCTCGGCGTCGAAGAACACCCGCTTGCCCTGCCCGACGAGGTACTCGACGGAGTCGGCAACCATTGCGATGCCCTCGTCGAGCGTCGTGTTGAGCGCCTCGGTGACGTGGTAGTCCCAGCATTTGCCGACGATGCACACAACGTCGGTTCCGGCGGCGACCAGGTTGGCCAGGGTCTGGTCGGAGTCGACCTTTCCTTTGGCCCGCCGGGTCGAACCAAAGGCGACGAACTGCGAGGTGGACAGCTCGAGCTCGGTACGAGCCCGAGCGAAGAACTCGTCGTCTTTCGGATTGGCGCCCGGCCAACCACCCTCGATGAAGGCGACGCCGAGCCGGTCGAGTTGCTCGGCGATACGGATCTTGTCGTCGACCGTGAGCGAGATGCCCTCGAGTTGGCTGCCGTCACGCAACGTCGTGTCGTAGATGTCGACCACCGTCGGCCACGACGGATCACGATGCGCAGAACGGTCGATCTCGGTCATCAGCTCGCCAATTCGTTCCAGTCGCGGTACTTGTCGTTGCGGCCTCGGACGAGGTCGGCGTACGCGGCGGCAAGGGCCGTGGTGGCCGGGCCGGGACACGGCACCGTGCGGTCGTCGACCGAGTTCACAGCCGAGACCTCGGCGGCGGTGCCCACGACGAAGATCTCGTCGGCGGTGTACAGATCGCTGCGGGCGAGATCACCGATCTCGATGTTGATCCCGAGGTCGGCAGCGAGCTTCATCACGGTGTCCTGGGTGATGCCGGGTAGCGCCCCCGACGACGTCGGCGGCGTCAGAACGACGTCACCCTTTGCGCAGAACAGGTTTTCTCCCGAGCACTCGCTCACCAAGCCGGCGCCGTTGAGCATGATCGCCTCGTCGTAACCGGCGTTGAGCGCTTCCATCTTGGCCAGGGTGCTGTTGGCGTAGTTGCCAGTGGTTTTGGCTGCCGGCGGCATGATGTTGTGGTCGTGACGGGTCCACGAGCTGATCTTCATCCGAACGCCCTTGCTGACCGCATCGTCACCCAGGTACGCACCCCACGGCCACGCTGCAATGGCGATGTCGGTTGTGCACGCACCTGTGGCCAGGCCCATCTCGCCGTAGCCGTAGTAGGCGATGGGGCGCAGGTAGCAGGCGTCGAGACCAGAATCGGCGACGACGTCCTTGCATGCCTGGACGATCGTCGCAACATCGAACGGCATCGGCATTCCCAGGATCTTGGCCGAGTTGTAGAGGCGTTCGATGTGCTCCGTCAGCCGAAAGATCGCAGGCCCCTGCTCGGTCTCATAGGCACGAATGCCCTCGAAGACGCCGGTGCCGTAGTGGAGTGTGTGGGTGAGGACGTGGATCGTTGCGTCTTCCCACGGCACCATGTCGCCGTTCATCCAGATGTGGGGTGTTGTTTCGATGGGCATGAGCGCTCCTCAGAGACGGGCGACGACCTGGTCGCCGATCTCGCTGGTGGATCCGGTGAGTGTGTTCGGGTCGGCGCACGCCGCCCGAATGCGATCGGCCGCCTCGGTTTCGCCAAGGTGGTCCAACATCATCGCGCCGCTCAAGATGGCAGCGACAGGATTTGCCTTGCCCGTGCCGACGATGTCGGGCGCCGAGCCGTGCACCGGCTCGAACATCGACATGCCGTTCGGGTTGAGATTCGCCGTCGGCGCGAGCCCGATCCCGCCGGAGATGGCGCCACCCAGGTCGGTGAGGATGTCGCCGAACAAGTTGTCGGTGACGATCACGTCGTAGCGTTCGGGCCGATCGACGAAGTAGATGCACGCTGCGTCGACATGGTTGTACGCCGTCTCGACCTCGGGATACTCGCTGGCAACCTCGTTGAAGGTCCGTTCCCAAAGGTCGCCGGCAAAGGTGAGGACGTTGGTCTTGTGCACCAGTGTGCAGTGCTTGTTGCGTTGCATCGCCAACTCGAAGGCGTAGCGGACACAGCGCTCGACGCCGTGTCGCGTGTTGACCGACCCCTGGGTGGCGACCTCGTGGGACGTTCCCTTGCGCAAGAATCCACCTTCACCGGCGTAGGTACCTTCGGTGTTCTCACGAATCACGACGAAATCGTGGCCGGGCGCAACAAAGGGTCGATAGTTGATGTAGAGATCGAGTTCGAAGCGCATGCGCAGAAGCAGACCGCGCTCGATGAGACCGGGCGGGACATCGGGTGTGCCGACTGCGCCGGCGTACAACGCATCGATCCCGCGCCATTCCTCGATGATCTCGTCGGTGAGGACGGTGCCGTCCCTCAGGTACCGCTCGCCGCCCAGGTCGTAGTCGATGCGCTCGTAGTCGACGCCGAGCGCGTCGATGACCTTGAGACCTTCGGCGACGACCTCGGGGCCAATGCCGTCGCCACCCATGATGCCGATGCGATGCGCCATGCCTGTGAAACCCCCTGAAACAAGAAAAACCGCCCACCAGAGTGGACGGAGATGGCGCACGCCGGGAAATCCGACGTGCGCTACGAAATACCGATGATGAGCGCGTTGATCATCACGATTGCAAGCCTACCGGGCCGAGAAGTCCCTCTCAATCGGTCAGGCGTCGGCGATAGCCTGCTTCCATGGCAACAGCCCAGCAGCTTTCTCAGGCCGCGTTCGACCGACTGAAGGCGGAGTACGACGACCTGACCACCCGCGGTCGCATCGACATCGCCCGCAAGATCGAGGCCGCACGCGAACTCGGTGACCTCTCGGAGAACGGCGACTACCACGCTGCGAAAGAGGAGCAGGGCAAGATGGAAGGCCGCATCATGCACCTGGGCCGCATGATCGAAGACGCCGTGATCGTCGAGAACGAGGGTGGTGGCGATGCGGTCATGACCGGCGCAATCGTCACGATCGTCTTCGACGGCGACGACGACGACGATGCCGAGCGCTACCTTGTCGGCTCGATCGAAGAGCAGGCCGACGACGCCACCGTCGTGTCTCCAGGCTCACCGATGGGGGCGGCTCTGCTCGGTGCAGCTGTCGGTGACGAGGTCGAGTACGAAGCCCCCTCCGGCGCGATCCTCAAGGTCAGGGTTCTCGCGATCGACTGATCGGCCGGTACCGTCGCTGTCATGCGCGCGGGCTTGGTCGTCGTCCTCTGCCTCGCTTCGGCCTCGTGCGCCGGCGACGATCCGGCGGGTCTGTTCGAACAATCGCGTGTCGGGCCAGCACCAATCGTCGAGTCAGAGACACTCGACATCGATCTCGACACGCTGGCGGACGCAACCGCCGAGCCCGAGACGGCGTCACCCCCAGCGGTCGAGATCCCTGCGGGTGCGCTCGACCGGACCGGCCGACGGGCCGTCGATATCGACATCCGCGACAACGTCTTCGAGCAGCGCGTCATCGTCGTCACAGCCGGAACCGAGATCACCTGGACCAACCAGGGCCGCAACGAACACAACGTGCGGCCGGCGGTCGTCGGTGCCTTCGAGTCGATCTCGGCGGCGGCGTTGGCGGTGAAGGGCGATGCTGCATCGCTCGTCTTCACCAAACCAGGCGACTACCCCTACTTCTGCAGTCTGCACGGGACGGCGACGAACGGGCAGACCGGGCGTGTCATCGTCGTTTCGGCCGATTCGGCGTGACTGAGCCGCGAGACTACTCTCGACACTGAACGGTTTTTGGAGGGTTGTGATGCGCCGATTCCTGGCTCTGTTGTTCGTGTTGGCGCTTGCCGCGGCGGCGTGTGGTGGGAGCCCCAACGACAACGACAATGCCGACACCGACACCAGTGCCGCCGAGGCAGGCGCCGAGACCAGTGAGCCCGGCGACGAATCCGACTCGGAGCCCGATGAGGGTCCGATCGTCGAGGACGAACCCGAACAGCAGGCGGAGTCCGAGCCCGAACCAGATCCGAATCCACTCGGGGCACTTCGTGTTCCCGAGGACTACCCCACCATCCAGGATGCGGTTGATGCTGCAGTCCCCGGCGACATCGTGCTGATCGCTGAAGGCGTCTACAACGAGTCGGTCTCCGTGGAGACCGACAACATCGTCATTCGCGGTGTCGACCGACACGGCGTCGTGCTCGACGGTATGCACTCCGAGGACCTCGCCAACGGCATCATCGTCTTTGCGAACGGGGTTGCCGTCGAGAACCTGACCGTCCAGAACTACTTCAGCAACGGCGTCTTCTTCACCGGCGACTACGACTCCGACTTCCTCCTCGAGGGGTACCGGATCAGTCATGTCACGGCGCTCAACAACCGCAAGTACGGGCTCTACGCATTCAACGCCACGTACGGCCTGATCGAGAACAGCTACGCGGCCGGCCATACCGACTCCGGGTACTACGTCGGTCAGTGCCAGCCATGCCGAGCCCTGCTCGTCAACAACATCTCGGAGTACAACACCCTCGCCTACTCCGGCACGAACGCCGGCGGTGAGTTGTACGTGGTCAACAACGAGTTCCGCCTCAACCGCATCGGCGTCACCCCCAACACCCTCAGCTCCGAAGAGCTCGCCCCGCAGCGCGGCGCGGTGTTCGCGGGAAACTGGATCCACTCGAACGGGAATCCCGAGACGAGCAAGGGTGGTGACATCTGGGAGCTCGCCTACGGGGTCGGCATGGTGCTGCCCGGTGCCAACGAGAATCTGATCCTGCGAAACCTGATCGAGAACAACCGGAACGGCGGGGTGGCGATCTCGTTCCTGCCAGACGGAGACGTGTTCTGGCAGGCGACCAACAACCAGATCCGGGAGAACGTCTTCGTCGGCAACGGCATCGACATCGTGATGGTGCAGCAGGCGCCGGGAGACGGTCTCGGCAACTGCTTCGCCGGCAATGACTACACCTCCTCACGGCCCGCCGACGTCGAGACCGTTCTGCCGTGCGATGGGCAGCAGGGCGATGTCAGCGACATGATCGGCATCGAGTTCTTCGCCCCACCAGCTGCGGACGAGAACATTCCCTACGAGGACGTTGCCAGTCCCGGCGCAGCCGATCAGCCGGGGATGGCAGACCCATTGACCGCTCCGCCGGTGACCGCCGAGGTGATTCCGGAGTTCGACACGTTCGATCTCGATGCGATCACGGTTCCCACCGGCAGTTGATGCAGTCCGGCTGACGCTCGGAGGCGTCGCCGTGATCCTCACCCTGTTCGGGGTGGGCTGCAGCGGCGGCACACCGAGCGCAGACCTGCTTCCCGACGGCGACTTCGGGGTCGACACGATCGGCACCCCCGAGTCGGATCTCGAGCGTTCCACTGCCGAAGCACATGCCGATGCGCCCCTTTGGCTTGTCGAACGAGCCGGTGATGCAACCACCACCTTCGAGGTGAGTGAGCGGTCCTACAACCTGTCGGCGCGCAATGTCGGGCTTGCAGCACGGATTCGCTTCGCCGATGGCGACGAGATCTTCGAAACGTTCTTCACTCCCGCGTCGGGGCTCGGACCCGACTACAACAGCGACGGTTGCACGACGTGCCACGTCAACAACGGTCGACAGGGAGCACCGCTCGACGGTGCGTACCTCGGAGTCGGCCCGGTGGTCCATGTCTCTCGCCCCGGTGCCGGCGCGTTGGAGGCGCCGTTCTCCCTTCCTGGCTACGGCGCCCGCCTCCAGACCTACGCCGTCGACGCTGAAGCCGAAGCCACGATCAGCATCCTCTGGGAGTATGTGGAAGGCCAGTACCCCGACGGCACGACCTACCGACTCCGTCGTCCTGTGGTCTCGGTTGTCGGACGCGACGGAATGCTGCCGGTGGGTGCGGAGTTGAGCCTTCGCATCCCGCCCCAAGTTGCAGGCCCGGGGCTGCTCGAATTCGTTCCCGAGTCCGACATCGTTGCCGCCGCCGATCCCGACGACATCGACGACGATGGCATCTCCGGCGAGGTTCAGTGGATCCTCGATGCCGACGGCACACCTCGGGTCGGACGTCACGGCTGGAAGGCCGAGAGTTTCGATCTGATCCACCAGTCGGCCGCAGCGCTCGCCGAAGACATCGGCATCGGCACGTCGATCAATCCCGCAGTGGGTGGCATCGAGCTCGGTGACGACGATCTCGCCGACCTTGCGTTCTACGTCGAGGCGTTGGCAATCCCCGCCGGCCGCAGCATCGACGACCCAACCGTGATCGCAGGAGCAAACCTGTTCGAATCGATCGGGTGCACGGGGTGCCACACGCCCCGCCAGCGCACAGGAAAGACCAATACGCCCGAACTCGACGACCTGGTCATCTATCCCTTCACCGACCTGCTCCTCCACGACATGGGCCCCGGGCTCGCCGATGGTCGGGCCGTGTTCGCTGCGTCGGGGAGCGAGTGGCGCACGGCGCCGCTGTGGGGAGTGGGTCTGCTCGACGAGGTGAACGGCCATCTGTCACTCCTCCACGACGGGCGCGCTCGCTCGGTGGAGGAAGCCATCCTCTGGCACGGTGGAGAGGCTCGACGGATCACCGATGCGTTCATGGCGCTCACCGCTGAACAACGGGCTGCGATCATCGCGTTCGTCGAGAGCCGTTGACGCTCAGGCGCAGCGGTCGACGCGCACCATGCCGTCAACCATGTCAGCGCTCCCACCGATTCCGATCACCCACCGCCTCAGCGCATCGAGAAGTTCGTTCGTGTCTCGCTTGGTGTCGCCCACCACATCCCAACGAAGACAGGCAGCGCCGTTGCGGTCGCGGTACACGGTGATCGCATCACCGCCCCAGCCGGTGGCTGCGATCTGCTCTGGATCGGTCAGGAACGTGAGCGCAGCAATCAACGCACGGCCTCCTCGACCCTCCCACAGCACCTCACCATCGACGGTCGGCGCCACTACATCGACCGGATCGAGGTTCACGGCGTCGAGCGGCAGCGTGACGACCTCGCTGCTCGGGGCTCCGTTGATCACGGCATCGTCGATGGCGGCGATGCCTTCCTGGGCGATGCGCCGCTCGATCCACGTCCGGCCCGTCTCGTAGACCGAGGTCTCGTAGACCAGAAATCCGAGATCGAGCGTCAGGAAATCGCCAAAATCGAACCGCAGCTCCTCCGCTTCAAGCTCCCCAGCTTCTTCGGGGGTCAGGGTGGCACGCCATGCCTGTTCTACGAAGGACGCGCTCCCCTCGATGGCTGCGGCGAACGCCCAACCAACATCGCCGTCGACGCGCAACTCGTCTCGATCGAGATCGAAGTGTTGATCGTCGAAGGCATGCACCAGTTCGTGCACGATGGTGGCCTTGGTGCTCAACGTCAGCGCACCGGCCGACCGCACCAGGAGCTGGTCGGAGTTGGGGAAGTACACCCCCAGGACACCACCGGAGACGAAGATCTCGTAGATGTCGAGAAAATCGTCGTCCGGTCCGAAAAACCCGATCGCCTGCGCAAAGGCAAGGCTCGACTCGGCTGCCACCGGATCCGCAGCGAGAGAGTCGCGAACGTCGTCGAGCACGATTGCGGTCATCGCATCGACACCGACAACCTCGACGACAGGTCGCTCGACGAACGACCGTTGCCGGGTCGCTTCGATGAATGCCATCGCCTCGTCGACGAACGCCATGAGTTCGGTATCGACGCTCGGTTCGGGCACCCCACTCGTTGTGGTCTCGGCCGGTGTGCTGCTGGTCGGCGGCGCTGTTGACGTGGTCGGCGGCGTGGTGGGCGTCTCGCCGGTCGACTCGTCGTCGGGGGTGGACGTTTCGGGCTCGCCAGACGTATCGGACTCGCCGAGTTGCTCTCCCGTGTCGAACAATCCGAGCGTTGCGTGCACAAGGAAACCAGCGACGACGAGAGCGGTGACACCTACTGCGCCCCGGAGAAACCAGATCGAGAAGGGACCGACCTCGCTATCGTCGGACGGGGTCTGATCGTTCATACGATCCCCGCCTCCACAGCAATTCGGGTCGCCGCAGCCACGACGGCCGGACCATGGACCTGGCCCGGGGTGTCGGTGAGTCGCTCGATCGGGCCGCTCACCGAGACCGCAGCGATCACCTCACCGTTGCGATCGAGCACGGGAGCGCTGACCGACGCAACGCCGGCTTCACGTTCGGCCACCGACGCAACCCATCCCTCGGCACCGACCTCACCGGTCAGAGCACGACCTCCCGAACCCTGGTCGAGCGGCAGCACTGCCCCCGCCGAGACGATGGTGCGAAGTCCGTGGGGCGACTGCAGTGACGAAAGACAGACGCGGACCTCACCGTCGCGAACGTACAGCTGCGTGGATTCCCCGGTGGCGTCGCGAAGCTCGGCGAGCGCAATCCGCCCTGCATCGGCCAGCGGCCAGCCGGCTGCGGCGCTCGATCCCAGCGCCACAAGGCGGGGACCGAGCGCAAATCGTCCGTCGGTGCTGCGCCGGAGAAGCCCGTGCAGTTCGAGCGCCGACGCGAGGCGATGCGCTGTGGCTCGGGAGAGACCGGTGCGCTCGACGAGCTCACCGAGATTGGCACCATCCGGTTCGACAGCCGCAAGCACGGCGACCGCCTTGTCGATGACGCCGACGCCGCTTACACTCGGTTCCACGATTCAGAACCCTATCTCATATTTTGAGATGGACGCCATCGACGCCGTTCACCGTCCAGGAGACCGAGATGTCCGAACCCCGCACCCTCAGCCAAAAGATCTGGGATCGCCATGTGGTCACCGCCGGCCTCGGAGGCGATCCCGACCTGCTCTACATCGATCTGCACCTCATCCACGAGGTCACCTCCCCGCAGGCGTTCGACGGACTTCGGATGAACGGCCGCCGCGTTCGGCGTCCCGACCTCACCGTTGCGACCGAAGATCACAACACACCGACGATCAATCAGAACCAACCGATCGAGGACGAGACCAGCGCAAAGCAGATCGAGACGCTACGGGTGAACGCCGAGCAGTTCGGAATCGTCAACTACCCGATGGGCCACGAAAACAACGGCATCGTGCACGTCATGGGACCCGAGCAGGGCCTCACCCAGCCAGGCATGACCATCGTGTGCGGTGACTCACACACCGCCACGCACGGTGCCTTCGGCGCGATCGCCTTCGGCATCGGCACCAGCGAAGTCGAGCACGTCCTCGCAACCCAGACACTGCCGCAGACAAAACCGGGCACGATGGCGATCACGGTGCAGGGCGAACTCGAACCCGGTGTGACACCGAAGGACGTGATCCTCCACGTCATCGGCGTGATCGGGACCGGTGGCGGGATCGGAAAGATCATCGAGTACCGCGGCGACGTGTTCGAGAACATGTCGATGGAAGGCCGAATGACCGTCTGCAACATGTCGATCGAAGGAGGTGCCAAAGCCGGCCTCATCGCCCCCGACGAGACAACCTTCGCCTACATGAAGGGCCGTCCCCATGTCCCGAGCGGCGCCGACTGGGACGCTGCAGTCGCCGACTGGCGGACCCTCGTGACCGACGAGGGGGCCACCTTCGACGAGGAAGTCGTGATCGCCGCAGCCGATATCAAACCGCAGGTCAGTTGGGGCACAAACCCGGCGCAGGTCATGCCGATCGACGGCCTGATCCCCGGACCCGACGACTTCGATGATCCGAATCTGGCCAACACGGCCGCTCGAGCACTCGACTACATGGGCTTCGAGGCCGGCATGCCGATCAAGGAGGTACGGGTCGACACCGTGTTCATCGGGAGTTGCACCAACAGCCGTATCGAAGACCTGCGTGCTGCCGCAGCGGTGGTCAGCGGACGAACCGTCGCTGACGGCGTTCGCACCCTGGTCGTTCCCGGATCTGGAAAGGTTCGCGCCCAGGCCGAGGCCGAGGGCCTGGATCAGATCTTTCGCGATGCAGGTTTCGACTGGCGCGAACCGGGCTGTTCCATGTGCTTGGCGATGAATCCCGACAAGCTTCAGCCGGGCGAACGCTGCGCCAGCACCAGCAACCGGAACTTCGAAGGACGCCAGGGCCGGGGCGGCCGCACCCACCTCGTCTCACCCCAGGTTGCCGCAGCAACAGCCATCGCCGGCCATTTCGCCGCCCCATCCGACCTCGACTGATCCCCAACTGCGCCGATCCTTGCCTGTGGAGCCTCTCACCACGGCACCGATGAGCGCCGATCCGAAAAGGAACACCGACCATGAAAGCCGTACGCATCGTCTCCGGCACCGCCGTCCCACTCGACCGCACCGACGTCGACACTGACCAGATCATCCCCTCCGACTGGCTCAAGCGCGTCGAGCGCACCGGGTTCGAGAAAGGTCTCTTCTCGGAGTGGCGCGACGACCGCGAGTTCGTGCTCAACCAGGAGCAGTACAGCGGTGCCAACATCTTGATCGGCGGCCTCAACTTCGGTACCGGGTCGAGTCGTGAGCACGCAGTGTGGGCGATCCAGCAGTACGGGTTCGACGCAGTCATCTCGCCCCGCTTCGCCGACATCTTCCGGAACAACTGCACGAAGAACGGCCTTGTCCCGGTGACGGTGTCTGCGGAGTTCAATGCCCAACTCATGGCAGCGGTCCAAGCCGATCCGACACTCGAGCTCACCATCGATGTCGAGCGTCTCACCGTCGAAGCTCCAGCCATCGGCCTCGAGACAACCTTCCCGCTCGACCCGGCGGTGCAGGAGCGCTTCCTCGAAGGGCTCGACGACATCGGCCTGACGTTGCGCCACGAATCCGATATCGACGAATTCGAAGCCGCTCGCAAGCCCTGGATGCCGGCCCAGGCCTGACGCATTGGGAAATTCGCACGTCCGGGGAACCAAACTGGACCTGTGAGCGTCTCACGGTCATCCAAACCCTGCGAACCCGGAGAACCAACGTGCGCAGAAATCTCGTTCCTCTTTCCCTCCTCGTGATCCTGGCCGTCATCGCTGCTGCATGCAGCGATGACGACTCGTCCACCTCACCCGGGAACGGCGAACTGGGAACCAATGACAACGGCGAGATCGTCATCGAAGTCGACGGGGACGAGATCGTGTTGACGTCGGGCCTCTCCGGCTTCGACGACTGCGACACGCTGCTCGACCACCTCCGGTCCGCAGCCGCCGACCGCGTCACCCCATGGGGACTCGACACCGACGGTTGGTACGGTCCGGTTTTTGCTCGCGACAGCATGGCGGTTGACGAGGCGATGGACGGTGACGACTCCGGTGCCGCTTTCGACATGGCCGAGGACAGCGTCGCGTCGACAGCCGGCGGCCAAGCCGCGCCGGTCGAGGGCGTCGACTTCTCGGGAACCAACGTGCAGGAACTCGGTGTCGACGAGGCCGACATCATCAAGACCGATGGCAACCGCGTCTTCGTCATCGCCGCCCGGCAACTCATCGTCGTCGATGCCGGTGCTCGAACGGTTGTCGGCACGCTCGACCTCCCCGACGACATCTGGCAGGGCGAACTCTTCCTCGACGGAGATGATCTGCTCCTCGTCAGCTCCGGCTGGGGTGGCCAAGACATGGTCGACAGCCTCACCCCCGAAGCGGGCAGCGGCACGGACGCCGCAGCCTCCATCGGCATCGAGGACAGTTGGTACGGCGGGAGCAGCGTCGTGCGCATCGCTCGCATACAGCTCACCGCAGACCAGCCCACGCTGATCGGTGAGCTGTTCGTCGAGGGCGACTACGTTTCGAGTCGGGCTGTCGACGGTACGGCCCGAGTCATCGTTCGCAGCAATCCCCAGTACAACTTCCCCTTCGTCTATCCCCAGAGCGAAGCAGGCGAGGACATCGCCGAGAGCGCCAACCGTGCTGCGGTGCTCGGCTCCCAGCTCGAGTCCTGGCTCCCGGCGTACGGAATCGTCGACGACAACGGAGAGACGATCGAAACCGGCCTGCTCCCCGACTGCGGTGCCGTCCACGCACCAACCGAGTTCTCCGGTTTCGGCGTGCTCTCCGTGATCAACATCGGCGTCGGTGGTGACATCACGGACCACACAACGACGAGCGTCCTCGCCCCCGGAAGCACGGTGTATGCATCGACCGAGTCGGTGTATGTCGCTACCCAGACATGGCCCGACTTCCGGCTCTTCGAGGACGACGAGGACGCCTGGCAGCGGGTGTGGGACGCCCGCCGCACGTCGATCCATCGCTTCGGTCTCTCCGGAGACGATGCTGCATACATGGCGTCGGGTTCGGTGGCTGGCGACATCCGCAATCAGTTCAACCTGAGTGAACACAACGGTCACCTGCGAGTCGTGACCACCACGGGCGAGACATGGGACGAGACGTCCGAGACCCACGTTCGGGTAGTGCGGGAGACCGAGGGAGCTCTCGTCGAGATCGGCTCGGTCGGGGACATGGGCAGAGGGGAGGCGGTGCAGTCGGTGCGGATGGTCGGCGATGTCGGCTATGTGGTGACCTTCCGCCAGATCGACCCCTTCTACACCCTCGATCTGAGCGATCCAGAGAACCCCCAAGTCGTCGGAGAGCTCAAGATCCCCGGCTTCTCCAGTTACCTTCACCCCATCGGCGAAGGCCGGGTGCTCGGGGTTGGTTCCGACGGCACCGACGACGGTCGGATCACCGGGTCGAAGGTTTCCGTCTTCGACGTGAGCGACCCGGCCAACCCCGAAGAGGTTGCCGTCTGGTCCGCTCCGGGCGGCTGGAACGACGTTGGCTGGGAGCACCGAAGCTTCCTGTGGTGGGAAGCAGAACAGCTGGCTGTCGTGCCGCTCTCCAGCTACGACGAGAGCGGTCATTGGGCCGGGGCCATCGTCCTGCGGATCGACGGTACCCAGATCACCGAGGTCGGTCGCATCGACCACGCCGATCCCCAAGCAGAACCCGGTGTCACCGGCTGTCGCCGGATCACCGGAGACGACATCCCCGGCTTCGACGCCGATGACGAGCAAAAGTTCGAATCCGAACTCGAGTGGATCATCGCCTTCGAGCAGGAAGGACAGATTCGGCTGTGCAAGGACGGCGAGAGGCCATCGGCCACCGGTTTCGACTGCTACGAGGAGCGTTGGCTTCTCGAAGAGGCAGCCCGGATCGACCTCCCCATCCCCGACGGTGCCGGCGTCTGGATGTGCTGGCCGCGTTGGAACCAGATGCCGACCATCGTTCGCACCATGGTCCTCGGCGGTGACGAACTCTGGACGCTCGGTACCGACTGGGGCTATCCCAGCCCGGATGCTCCTGGCACCCTGCAGATCAACGACCTGTACGACCTCGATCGCCTCGGTCGCATCACCTTGAACTGATCGCGGCGCCGTCGACACCGGGTCCGATGCGACCCGGTGTCGGCTACCGTCAACGCATGCTCCCAGCGCTCCGACGCCTTCTCAAGATCAGCAGCCTCGGGACAGCAGCCGCACTCGTGTACGGCCTCGCCCGTTCCGTTCGGCGGCCCCGTCCACCCGAAGCGGCCGGCGTGGCCTCGTGGCCGCCGCTCGTCGCCGAACCCGAGGTCGAGATCCGAACGGCGCCGGTGCAGTTCGCTGCGCGGCCGGCTGCGCACGGGAGCAACCAAGACGATCGCTCCCGGGCCACCAAGGCGTCACCATGGGTGGAGCCGAACGATGGCGCCTGCCCCGACTCGCACCCGATCAAGGCCAATGCGGGAAGCATGATCTTCCACATTCCGGGTGGGGGGTCCTACGAGCGAACACGGGCCGAACGCTGCTACTGCACGGCCGAAGATGCCGAAGCCGATGGCTTCCGGCAGGCGAAACGCTGATCAGGAGAGCCGGACGGTCCGCACCGATCTCACGCCGTTCAGCGCGCGCAACGAGTCCTGTACCGCCTGCGGGACCGGTCCGTCGGTGCAGACCACCATCACGGCGGCAACGCCGTCGTCGTCTTCGCCGATGTGCATGTTCGAAATGTTGATCCCAGCGTCACCCAGTGCTGCGCCGACATGTCCAACCATGCCGGGAACGTCCTCGTTGCGAACGAACAGCATGTTCTCACTCATCCGGATTTCGAGTCGGTGACCGTCGACCTCGATCAAGCGAGGCTGACCATCGAGCGTCGAAATCGTCCCTGCCACCGTCAACCCACCGGCCTCGACCCGAACGGTGTTGACGTGGTCCTTCGGTGCTTGGCTCGTGATGACCCGAACATCGAGACCGCGAGCCTCCGCGAGGTCAGCAGCGTTGACGTAGCTCACCGGGTCACTGGATGTCTGGCCGAGCAAACCCTTCAGGAAACTCAGACGGCCGAGCGACGCATCGCCCTCCCCCACCTCGCCACGCAACTCGAGATCGATGGTCGCGGGCAGGTTGCGGGCGAGCGAGCCGTAGACCGCGCCAAGCGCCTCGCAGAGCGGAAGATGCTCACGCAGCACACCCGAGGCAGGCCCGGCTGCAACATTCACGGCGAACGGCACGAAATCACCGGCGAGCGCCCGAAGGACCTGCTCGGCGATCTGCTCACCGGCGCGATCCTGCGCCTCGCGAGTACTCGCCCCGAGGTGGGGTGTGACAACGATGCCCGGAACCCCGATCAGCGGGGAGTCGGTGGTCGGTTCGTCGTCGAACACATCGATCGCAGCACCAGCCACCGTGCCCGCACGCACCGCATCGGCGAGGGCTGCCTCGTCGATGATCCCGCCACGAGCGACATTGACGATGCGAAGAGTTGATTTGGCACGTGCGAGCCGCTCCCTGTCGAGAAGACCAACCGTCTCGGGAGTCTTCGCAACATGGATGGTGAGAAAGTCGGCGCAGGCGACGAGATCATCGAGGTCGAGAAGTTCGATGTCGAGACGTTCGGCTGCTGCCGCTGAAACAAAGGGATCGTGGGCAACGATCCGCATTCCGAACGCAGCAGCGCGGGCCGCGACCAGGGTGCCGATTCGCCCCAGGCCGATGACGCCGAGCGTCTTGTCGGCGACCTCGACGCCCTCCCACTGCGACCGCTCCCACCGCCCATCGACGAGCGCAGCGTGAGCCTGAGGGATGTTGCGGGCCTGCGCCAACAGCATGGCGAGGGTGTGTTCTGCAGCTGAGGTGATGTTGGACTCGGGCGCGTTCACCACCATCACGCCGCGCTCGGTTGCTGCGCGAGTGTCGATGTTGTCGAGTCCCACACCGGCACGACCGACCACGACAAGGTCGGTACCTGCGGCAAGGACGGCCCGATCGACCTGGGTGGCAGAACGGACGATCAGCGCGTGCGCCCCGGCGACTGCAGCACTGGTCTCCTCGGCAGAGAGGCCGAGTCGGAGATCGACGTCGTGGCCGGCGGCTCGGAGCGCGTCCAGCCCCGCGTCGGCAATCTTCTCGGTGACCAGAACCCGGCTCATCCACTCAGCATCGCCAGCAACTCTTGGCCCAGCAACGAGATCCCGTGAACACTGCGTGAACGCTCAGGCCACGGCGCGAAACAACATCGCTGCTGCCTCGTCGCGCCGGATGGGTTGCAGAGGACAGAAGTGGATCTCGGAGCATCCCCGCGTGATCCCGGCTGCAGCGATCCGTTCGATATCTGTCTCGTGTTCGCTGCCGTCATCGTCGACGAACGTGTCGGTTGCGGTGGCCGCAGGCAAGTCGAGCGCTCGAGCGATCATCGAGGCCATCTCCTGACGGGTCAACACATCGCCGGCGCAGAAGCGATCTTCGTCACACCCGTCGGCAATGCCCGCAGCGGCAAGCGCGTTGATGTGGGCCTCATGGGTCGCACCGTTGTCGTCGACGAACCGGTCGATGCCGGTCTCTGGCACGCCGAAGGCGCGCACGAACAAGGCGGCCGCTTCCCCGCGTGTCAAGTCGCGATCAGGGCAGTAGCTGTCACGCCAGGGCGGATTGCAGCCCTCGGTGATGCCTCTCGCTCCGAGCCATGCGATCGCCTGCGTGTACCCATTCGTGGCCGGCACGTCCCAGAACCCCGACGGTGGACGCATCTCCTCGACCGGCGCCGGGATCCGAGCCGGTGTCAGGATCTCGTCGGCACCAGGGATTCCACCATCGGTGAAGACGCTGCCCGCATTCCAAAGCATCCACCCGAGTCCGAGTGCGTCAGCCGCATCGATCTGCGCCCGGACCTCCTGCGGCCCATACCCCCCGAAGTCCTGCAACCAGGGCCGGACAGTCGTCCGGCCCGCAACGCGTTCGAGCACGTTTCGCATCGACTGGTCGATCACCCCGCCCGGATGGTCTTCCGGCGAGAGGTACCCGAACCAGCCCGGACCCCAGTGGTTGGGATAGACCATCGGCGACAACACGTCGGTCACGTCCGCCAACGCTTCGACCTGATGCCCGATCCCACCGTCACCGGGCACCGACGTCACGAATCCGAAGATGTCGGCTGCGGTCTGACACAGCGCGCCAACCCGCTCCTCCGCGTCGGCCAAGAACCCGGTGATCGTGCCCACCCGAACCTCTTCGGTGCTCCCGGCGTCGAACACCAGCACAGACTGGTTTGCGTCGGGATACCGCACGTAGTCGAACTGGACTTCGTCGACACCCGCAGCGCAGGCCTCCTCGGCAAGTTGCAACGCGTACTCACGCGCGTTCGGATCGGTGGGATCGAGGAACGTCTGGCCGCGACGGGAAAAGACCTGCCCTCCGGTCGTACGCACCGCCATGTCCGGAAGGCTCCTGCCGGCCACCGGATCCTGGAACGCCACGATCCGGGCGATCACATGGATGCCGCGACTGTGCAGATCGGCGGTGACGTCAGCCAGATTCCAACGATCGAGGTTTGCGCCCGCAGCGATCGCCCACGACGACTCGGTTTCGGGAAACACTCGGCCCGACTCGTCCTTGAGATCGAGCATGAACGCGTTGAGCGACGTCCGCTCCACGAGGCCGACCAGATTGTCCCACTGCCGTGTACCGACCAGCGTGCCTGCAACATGAATGGCACGCATGACCGGCGCACCGAGCGTCACCCGGACGCGGTCGCCCGCACCGGACCACTCGACCGAGCGTCGAGGAAACCGCGGATGGCTGACCGTGACCGTTCCAGCATCGGCACCCGAGATCGCAGCTCGACCCCACATGTCGGTGACCGCAGTGCGGCCGTCGAGCTCGATGGTGGCATGGGCGAGGGCCACTCCCCGGCTGTCGTCCACGTACACGTCGAGCAGGCCGTCTCCCCGGGCGGCATCGACCGGATCGGGCCCGCCTGTCACCAGTGAGGTGATCATGAGGGCGACGAGGACGACGCGGACCAGGAGGTTCAACGGCGAATGTCGAGCGGCGGGAGCTCATCGGCAGGCACGAACTCCAGCATCGCGCCGAAAAACGCCAACTCGGCTTCAAGTGCGGAAATGACGTTCTCGGCCTTGCGGAATCCGTGTTGTTCACCCTCGAAGAGCAGGTAGCTCACGGGCACACCCCGCTCCTCGAGCGCAGCGACGATCATCTCGCTCTGGTTGGGCGGGACGATGGCATCCTCGTCGCCCTGCAGCACGATCATGGGAGCGGAGAACTTGTCGACATGATTGATCGGAGACCGATCGTCGTACACCGCCTTGGATTCGGGCCACGGCCCGATCAGTGTGTCGAGGTAGCGGCTCTCGAACTTGTGGGTGTCGGTGGCGAGCGCCCCGAGATCGGCAACGCCATAGCGACTCGCACCGGCGGCGAACACACCGTGGAACGCCAACGCGCTCAGCACCGTGTAGCCACCTGCGCTTCCCCCCCGAATCATGAGCCGATCGCCGTCGACATCGCCCCGATCGGCGAGGTAGCGGGCAGCGGCGACACAGTCTTCGACGTCGGCGATCCCCCACACCCCATCGAGGCTGCGGCGATACGTCCGGCCGTACCCGGTCGAACCCCGGTAGTCCACGTCGACGACCGCAATCCCTCGCGAGGTCCAGTACAGGATCCCGAGCTGGAGCTGTCGTCGGGCCTGTCCGGTCGGGCCGCCATGGGCAAGCACCAGCAATGGTGGGGCATGCTCTTCCGGGCCGACATGGCCTGGATTGGTCGGCGGATAGTACAGGCCGTGTGCAACGGCGTCACCGTCACCGGTGGGGAACACGATCGACTCGGGCTCGATGAGATAACCCGGCTCGACCGGAAGCTCACGTCCCGTCGACAGGACCTGTCGACGGACGTTGGGGCCATCGATGGAGAGCTTGACGACCTGTGGCTCATGGCCATAGCCGGTACCGACGTAGACGACACCGTCGGAAGCGGGCTGGAGCGACGAGATCGTGGCGTCGGGCATCGAGATGGTCCGCCCATCCACGATCAGTTCATCACCGGTGGCCAGCCCGACGGCAGCAACGGTGTGATCAGCGGTGACCGCCCACCGCTGCATCCCGAACACCCAGCCGGGTGTCGCCACCTCGAACGGGCCTGTCACGACCGGCTGCAGAGCCGTGTCACCGTCGACAGCGACAAGGTTCCACCATTCATCACGGTCGGTGCACGCAAGCAACCGACCGTCCGGGGTCCACCCAGGTTCGGCCCAGGCCTCGGCACCATTGCCGAGCTCGAGCGACACCTCACCGATCGAACCGTCTCCGTACGGCGCTACATGCAGTCGGGTCGAGTCCCACGGCATGTTGGGATGACTCCACGAGACCCAGGCCAGATGTGTGCCATCGGGGGAGAGACGGGGTGACGACACGAAGTCGGTGCCACCCCACAGGTCTCGGAGCTCCATCGAGCCGTCGGTCGGGATCGCAACCAGGTCGTTGGTCGGCTCACGGTCGTCATGGTGCGTCTCTCTGACGGCGATGACGAACGAGCCCTCCGCATCGACCCGGAAGTCGGCGAATCGAACACGTCGGGGGGCACCCGGCTCAGCCGTGAGGAACGTCGGTTCCCGACCGGGCACGAGTTTGCGCAGCCGTTGATCGCTGAGGTCGACGTAATACGCCACACCGTTGTGCACCCACCATGATCCGCCGCCGTACTCGTGCACGAGCGTTCGGACATACGTATCGGCCGGGGTGACCTCCTCGGCAGCACCGTCACGCCAGCGGATCAGCGCCGTCCGGCCACCTTCGTCGGGGCGGGCTTCGGCCCACCAGACATCGTCACCGTCGACACAGCACTCGGAGACACCGACCGCGCCGCTGACGAGCGAGGCCGCCGTGATCGGGGACGGCCACTCGCCGAACGGTGTGACCGTCGGCCCGGTCACGACAGAAAATCGGCGATGCGGGCGACGCCTTCTGCGAGGTCGTCGTCGCCCAGCGCGAATGAGAGGCGAGCACCACCGCCGACACCGAAGGCTTCACCGGGCACGATGGCGACCTTGGCCTGCTCGAGCAACACGTCGGCCAGATCGAGGGTGGTGGCGACCTGGTGGCCCCGGATCTCTCCTCCGAGCCGTGCAGAGAAGTCGGGGTAGGCGTAGAACGCCCCCTGGGGCTCGGGGCACAGCACACCGTCGATCCCCGACAACATCGAGTACATGGTCATGCGCCGGCGATCGAAGGCCTCGCGCATCTCGTGCACCGCATCGAGTGGACCAGCCACTGCAGCGAGCGCCGCCGCCTGAGCAACGTTTGCCACATTGCTGGTGGAGTGCGACTGCAGATTCTGCGCCGCCTTCACGAGGTCGGCAGGGCCGATCATCCACCCAACCCGCCACCCGGTCATGGCGTAGGTCTTGGCCACGCCGTTGAGGACGATCATCCGATCACCGATCTCGGGACAGCGCGTTGCGATCGAATGGAACACATTGTCGCCGTAGACCAGGTGTTCGTAGATCTCGTCCGCAATCACCCAGATGCCGTGCTCAGCCGCCCAGAGCCCGATCGCACGGATCTCCTCCTCGGGGTAGATGGCGCCCGTCGGGTTCGACGGTGACACGAACACGAGCGCCTTGGTGTTGGGCGTGCGTGCGGCCTCGAGTTGCTCGATCGTGACCCGGAAGCCTCCTTCGGCAGTGGTGATCAGCGGCACGGTGACGCCACCGGCCAGCGCGATCGGCTCCGGATAGGTCGTCCAGTACGGGGTCGGGAGGAGCACTTCTTCACCCGGATTGAGCAGAGCTTCGAAGCAGTTGTAGACCGCATGCTTCCCACCATTCGTGACCAGGACCTGCGATGGCTCGACGGCATAGCCGCTGTCACGCATCGTCTTGGCTGCAATCGCTTCTTTCAACTCGGGCAGACCGCCAACTGCGCTGTACTTGTGCATCGCAGGGTCGGAACACGCCGCGATAGCGGCGTCGACGATGTGCTGCGGTGTGGCGAAGTCCGGCTCGCCCGCCCCGAAGCCGATGACGTTCTCACCAGCCGCCTTCATGGCCTTGGCCTTGTTGGAGACGGCAAGGGTGGCCGACGGGGCGATGGCGCCGACGCGGCGCGAGATCCGATCGAGACTCATGTGATCAGGCTACTGAGCCGCCGCCGCGGATTTCGCTGCAAATACGCGCCGTTTTGTCGCCACAGCTGACACGCTGAGAGACCGTGAGCACGCCTGACATCGTCATCCCCGCCGACCTCCTGCCCGAAGATGGCCGATTCGGCTCCGGCCCCACCAAGGTTCGTCCCGAGACACTCGAAGCGTTGGCCCGTCGAGCCACCGACTACATGGGCACGTCGCACCGTCAAATGCCGGTCAAGCTGATGGTCGCCGAACTGCGCAACGGCATCGCCGAGTTGCTCCGCGCCCCCGACGGCTACGAGATCGTGTGCGGCAACGGAGGTTCCACCGGCTTCTGGGATGCTGCCGTGTTCTCGCTCATCGAGCACAGATCGCATCACCTGTCGTTCGGCGAGTTCGGGAGCAAGTTCGGCACGGCCGTTTCGATGGCACCCCACCTCGATGCCCCGTCGGTGGCGGAATCGGCCATGGGGACGCACCCACCGCTCGAATCGGTCGATGGGGTCGACGCCATCTGCTACACGCACAACGAAACGTCGACGGGCGTGATGCTCGACCCGGTTCGGGTGAGCACGGGGGACCAGTTGATGCTGGTCGACGCCACGTCGGGGGCGGGTGGCCTGATGTTCGATGCCGAGGCGACCGACGTCTACTACTTCGCGCCCCAAAAGGCGCTGGCCGGCGACGGGGGCCTTTGGATCGCCATGGTCTCTCCTGCGGCCGTCGAACGCATCGAGCGCATCGCCGCCTCGGGGCGTTACATCCCACCGTCACTCGATCTGAAGACCGCGCTCGACAACTCCCGCAAGGACCAGACGTACAACACTCCGGCGCTCGCCACCGTCTT
>Ga0181580_10000966_pt1 | contig 22368 bp, 25 predicted proteins | sample 071ome_23_FD_132413 | JGI IMG/M metagenome (GOLD analysis project Ga0181580, IMG submission 132413) | Coastal salt marsh microbial communities from the Groves Creek Marsh, Skidaway Island, Georgia - 071403BT metaG (megahit assembly) | ecosystem: Environmental > Aquatic > Marine > Intertidal... | reverse complement strand
GCATGTCCAGATCCCGGATACGCTGAGTAACTGAGTCAGAAACATTGAGGTTTGGTATGCGCATCAGGAATTGAAAAATTATTTAAGGAGTCCCATTACCACCAACTCCAACATTTTGTCCAGTGTATTGAGAACGCGTGATGATGCCTGAAATGATCGCTGAAACCTCATTAAATCGGCAACTTCCTCATCAATTGACACGGAGCTAATCGATCGTCTTTGATCCAAAAGAAATGTTTCCACAGATTTTTGATGTTCCAAATTATCTGACACATCGGCAATATTTGTGCCTAAATCAGAGTTAATAAGGGCAACCTTATTGGTGTAAGTTCCATCAGTTCCCATTTCCGCAATTTGTCTGGCCACTTCATTTGCACCCAAAGTATCCGACTGAGTAGCAAGTAATGTGTCCACTGATAAACTTTTATCGATTCGTAAAGATGAAGCTAAGTTCCAGGAGTTTGCAGGCAGTGCTAAAAAAGTAAAATTATCACCAATAATGGGTAGTTTTGCCCCATCCTCTAACCCTTCCAAACGGAATGGAATTGTTTCGTAAGCCATCATCAAGGATCTTCCGTCATCCTCAGTTCCGGTCAATAAATCTTCTCCGGGAAAGGTAACATCGTCTTCCATAGTGACATTTTGCATTCTTCTTGCCGATCCATAGAAGGAATAAAAATCTCCCGATTCGTCAGAACGGAAAAGAGTTTCCGCCTCATCACCTCCACGAAAATATGGAACAATACCCTCAAAATCTTCTGGAAAAACAGGGGTTGTGTTAACAATGGTAAATTCTTCAGACTCAGCGATTGGCAACATCATGTCCACCTCTTCGCGGTATAATTTGATAAATGCATCACCTTCACGCCCAAAATATCCATACTCCTCTTCCATGAGAGCGTTTTTTCCAACAACTGGTCTCGTTAAAACAGCATCAAAACCAAAAAGATAGGAGCCTGGTACATCAGTTGGGTTGTAAAGCTGATTTATTTCCTCAACAAAACTGGATACTAAATCATTTAAATCTGTCCGAAACTTTTCAACATGCAGGAACCGGGAGTCTTGATAACCCTTGATCGAACCACCCTGTAAATCCAGCTCTTTCCCATCTACAAAAACTGCGTCTGTAGAAGATAAAGAATTACCGGAATTTACCACATTAAAGCCTTTGATCTCACCGTCATTAATTACCGCTTCGGCCAGTCCAATGTTAACCTCGACCAATGAACCATTGGTTAGATTATGACCAGTAGGATAGGTTTTACGAACAATAACGGAGGGATCTCCATCATTTAAAAGCTGCGGTTTAAAAACTTTAAAATACTGGTTCCACTGGCTATCAGCAGGGTTAAATTCCAAAGGATCAACATCCTCAGGAGGTGCTGTTACAATAAAGTGGGTAACACCACCTTCATCTCCTTGATTTTGATAGTAATAAACTTCATTTCTTTTGAAACGCATTGGTACTTCCGTTTTTTTGAAATCGTCAATCGACTGAGCTCTCTCAGTCATGGCATTTACGAGCATCGGTTCTCCATTCGAGAGCGTAAGATACTCGCCTGCGTTTTGAAGCTCAAAATCAGGATTTGGATTCTCAATCAAAGTGGCAACACCATCGAATGTTGACCCTACTTGCCCCTCAACACCGCTCTGAAGAAATGCCCTCAGTTCGGGAACTTCTAAATCACGATAGGAAGATTGGTTAAATTGAAAAAAATTATTTTCAAATTTCACCACATCTCCAACCTCGTAGCTTTTATTCAGAAACCAACGCTCCTCATCACCAGAGGTAGTGGTAAAATAATTAAGGTCGTTAACCTTCAAAGGTGGTACGGTACCAATCGCAACCAATCCACCAAATTCCTGCCCCAAAGTAATTTCTCCCTCGCCAAACCCAACAAGTTCTGTATCAGCCTCAATCTTTTTCCATACTTGGTAGTAGGTATCACCGTATTTCAAGACTTCACCTTTGGAATATTCACGGGCAACCACCTGAGAATCACTAAGCTGGGCAACCTCAGCACTGGCAACTGCAGGATCATCAGCCGCCAACAACCTGAAACCATCGATCGACTCACCTGGTTCTCCACCCGTCCGCAGAAGATTGGCAGGGATACGGCTACCTCCTTGAATCGCCTTATCAAGTTGGTAATAATTATCTCCAAACTGAATTACTGAACCGAGCTCATATTCTTTGGAGAGCTCACGGCTAGGTTCAAATTCGAGAACACCGGTAGGACCAACACTTTCGGTGGCTTGGTATAGCTTGCCTTCGTAATAAATTTGATCGTCTTTCTCGAAAGTTTCTAAGTGAGAGTACCGGCGAACAGTTTCTTCAAATACTTTTCCGGATAAGGGTAATTCGGAAATCTTGAGAAACATTTTTTCGTCCTGTAGTTCTGAACCGGACAAGGTTCTGCCAATAGATTGATAAAATTCGCCACCTTGGCTGAATACCTCACCATCTTCATAATTGGAAATGCTTGTACCCTGCCCTGCGTCATCATTAATCACCGGGGGGCCAAAAGTCACCAGAACAGGCCCAAGCGAATCACTGTACTGAGAACCACCATCCAAAACTTCAACAAAACCCAAAGATCCAGAACTATCGATTTTCGCACGAACCTTGGCACCTTTTCCCTCTTCATTTTCCAAGGTAACAATATTGCCAAAATCCTTGGTTAAAGTGGCGGTAAAAACGGGAGGTTCCCCCGGATCTTCGTTAAGATTTTCAACACTTACAAGTTTTACCACCTGTCCATCTTTATCAATCGACGAGATTTCCCAAAATCCAGTTTCCCTCCCCGTCTCATCATTGGTCTCTGGCTCAATCTTAAAATCAATTAATTTGGATAGGTCTTCGAGCAATCCTTGTCTCCTATCCCGGTACGATACTGCTGCACCACGGTCGAGAAGTTCAAAACGTTTGATCTGGAGATTAACCTCGTGGATTTGATTAAGTAACCTGTTTACTGAAGCAACAGATCTTTCGACATTTGCAGAAAGATCGGAATCAATTTCATCCAAAGAAGTTCCTGCATCATTAAACCGTTTCGAAAGCGTTTGTATTTTATTAAAGATTTCCTGCTTTGCAGTTGCTTCATCTGGTGAAGCAGAAAGTTCGTGAAATGCATCAAACAAGTCATCCAGTGCACGAGCTAAACCACCTGCGGCTAAATTACTATCGTGTGAATCGTCAAGACCTCCATATATTCCCTGACTGTCTACCCTTTCACCCAGTGCAGCCTGCAAAAGAATCAGGATTTCTTTTTGTGCATCAAGTGCGGAAGACTCACCAAATTCACCCAATAATCTTTTATCCAGCAAGGGATTCCTAGCCTGCTCGAGACCACTGTGCCCCAATGAAGAAGTGTTCAAGCCCCCAAGCTCAGAATGCATGGATCCTTCACGCAAAAGGATTCTTTGCCGGGCATAATTTTCGTCATTTACATGGGCAAGATTTCGACCAGAGGTTTCGGCAGCCTTGGCATGATACCTCAGCGCATCGGTCGTTTTTACAATTTCACCAAGCATTGATCAAAAATAATTCTTCATGCACGCTCACTTAACTGAGAACGCTTTACTGAGGAAAGTGAGTGGGATTTTCCATGGGAGGAATATGTCTTGGAATGAGCAGCTGGATCAGTTGCACTTAAAATTTGATCGGTTACCTCAACCAATCTAGCCAGCAATCGCTGGTTTTGCATAACCTTCTCTCTTACACGCGTAATTAAAGAATTAATTTCCTCGATGATGCTTTCAAACATCGGGCGGGTTACATCAGGAAAGTGAGGAACCAGTTCGCTAAGGGTTGATCTTTCAGATTCACCAAAGGACTTAGCAAGGGAACAAACCATACCCTGCCTACGCTTCTGAAGAATCTGGCTGGCTTCCATTTGAGTTTGTACTGATTGGTTTAACTGAAGAAGACTTTCTTCTTTACGGTTCAATATACTTTGTTGCTGTGCACTTAAAAGTCCAATAAGACCGCCATACTCTTGAAGCTCATCGCGAAGAAGGTTTAAAAGCTCTTCCCAATTGAACTTTGCTAGATCCACACTCGATTGGCTTAGATTAACCATTATCAGAAATATCTTTTTCTTTATTGGCAGGAGAAGGCATGCCATTGAGTTGTTGCTGCAGAATCGATGAAATGCCAAATCCTCCCCCTTGAGCAATACTCTCTGAGATCGCATCAGTGAAAAAATGACGGTATAACCTATGTCCTTCACTATCCTCGTTGAAAACTCCCTTGAACATTGGTTTAAGGGCTTCATTCAGGTATTGTTTCACTAGGACGGATTCAAACTGCTCACTCACCACAGCATTCTTCTGCTCATTGGATGCATTTTTTGAGTGAACCATTTCCATCAGCATGGAAGAATCCATCCCAACAAACTTAGGAGCTGTACCTTCAATTTCCATTTAATTTATGATTAATTCAGCCTGAAGAGCACCGGCATTTTTGATAGATTGTAAAATAGAGGCCATTTCTCTGGTAGTTAGACCTAATTTGTTCAATGCGGTGGCTAATTCATTCACAGTGGTTGCACCCGGAGGATCTAATTCATCAATAGGTTCGAACCTACCAACTTCTTCGATTAATTCAGCGTTTTCACCTTCCATTAACGTGGTAGCTCCCTGAGAAAAAGGAAGGGGTTGGCTAACACCAGTTGTGGGATTAAGAAAGATAGTGATGTTGCTGCTGCTTACCGCAACCGGGGCAATGCGAACATTTTGTGTTGCTACTATCGTGCCTGTTCTTTCGTTCACGATAACTTTTGCAGGCACATCAGGCTTTACATCAATACCACCAATCGCCGCGATAAAATTCGTTGTCTGCCCAGTGAAAGAAGAAGGTATGCGAACATTAACAACGCCACCATCCTCAGCCAAGGAAGTGCTCGGATAATAATTATTGATAGCCTCAGCGATTTTTACGGCAGTTAAATTATCGGGCGAGCGGAGAATTAAATCCAAAGAATTATTCCTAACAATTAACATGGGTATCTCGCGTTCGACAGTTCCACCATTACTAACAGTTCCAACGGTTGGATGATTAACCTGTACATTACCACCAGCATTACCAGCGGAAAGACCGCCAACAGATACCGATCCCTGGGCAACGGAGTAAACAACTCCGTCTGCACCCCGCAGAGGAGTTTGAAGAAGAATTCCTCCCTGAAGAGAGTCGGCATTACCAATGGAAGAGACGGTAACATCAATTTTTGCACCTTCTTTGGCAAAAGCACCAATTTCTGCAGTAACCATGACCGCAGCAATATTTCTGGATTTATCGGCTTTATCTGCTCTGATCCCGAGAGTCTCCAACGCGTTAAGAATACCGAGTTCCGTGTACTCAATTCGGGAATCTCCCTGACCTGCCAAACCGGTGACAATTCCGTATCCATAAAGTTGGTTACTTCGACTGCCCCTTACATCTGTAAGGTCTTTAATTCTTGCCCCGTTTAATAGTGAGTTACAAATAAGAATTAAAATTGAAATAAAATATAGTGAAAATTTCATCCGCACCCTTAGAAAGGATTAATAACTGAGGCTAACTTTTGATACCAAGACTCTTTTTGAGCGTCGTTCAAACTTCCCTTAGAAACAAACTCAACTTGAGCATCGGCGATGTATTGGGAAGAAACGATATTGCGATAACGCAAACCATCCTTGAAACCAAAACCTATGTCTTCCTGCCTGACCATACCTTTAAGAACAGCATAATAACTTTCGCCTGAAAAAGTGACCATTCGTGCCCCCTCTAAGACCAGTACTCCATTGGGTAATACATCGATTACTATAACACTAAGGCGACCCTTTAAATCTTGAGTATTCGCGATGGAACCGCCACCCTGACTATTGGTTTGGGTTTCAATTTGAGTAGCAGGTAATTCGCCGTTGTGTGTCCCCAACTTGCTATTTGCAAAAAGGAATTGCTGGACGGCGTTTTCGATTTGGGAATTCCGGTTCCTGACAGAGTTTTGTGAAGCTGCAAGTGAGGAACTTTCAGCCACATCAATGGTGATTAAATCACCGACTTTGAATGCACGCTTACCACCGAATAATCCGCGTTGATCGCTCGAACTCCTGAGCCACAAAGAAGTGCCGAATGCTTCAGTGATCAGAAAAAGTAAAAGAAACAGGGAAGTTTTATTGATCATTAGAGATGTACTTTTACGCTATTTCCGTCCAAAACCTTGGCACGAAACTCCTTTTCTGAACTGATGTTTTTAACCCGTACTGTCGAATCCTTAACACCGGGTTCTAAGGCAATGCCTTTCATCGTGACATAAATCCCGTTGCCGGAAGCAAACACATTAACTATTTCTCCTTTTTCGACTAAGGTTGTTTTAGATAATAAATTCCATTTCAATGGGTTTCCTGGTTTAACGTTTGTATCGATTTGATAACCAGAAAGATTAGCAGTCGCAGGCACCGAGTTAGCGTGATTTTTCAGGATATCAACCTCCTTGACTTCAAAGCATTCATCCGTCGGCTTTCCACCTCTGCTAAGAGGAATTTTGGAAAATAAAACACCCTGCATGTGTGCAAGCCTTAATGGCATTGAATAATCTCCCAGCTTGATACCTTTGTCCCATATACTAAAGCGGACAAACATATTTGCTGAAAGTTCTTCTGGATTACAGTCACGAATCTTAATTTGAAAATTAGAACCAACCTCTATTTGATTCCATTCCCTACCTAAGAAAGCCAAAACTTTACCATCAACTTGATAGCGGTGTTTAAGCAGATCGCTAAGCTTTGTTTCCAATTTTGGACGATTCAGCACAAATGAAGTCTTAGATGCGTGTAAAGCGGTTGATGAGCCTGCATACTGCTGGGTGCTAAAATAGGCCGAGGTTTGTTTCTTCGTGAATGAATCATCACCAATGGGTAAAGAAATTGGCTGTAAAAACCTCTCTACCCCACCTTGAGCGAATGAAAAGAGTATTAAGATACCCCCTATACAGGAAATCCTCATCTATTATCGTTTGAGCTGATTTACACGCGAAAGCATGTCATCAGAGGTTTGAATAGACTTTGAATTCACTTCGTATGCACGTTGTGCAATTATCATATTCACCATTTCTTCGACTACATTGACATTGGACATTTCAAGGTATCCTTGCTGCAAGACGCCAAATCCATTTTCACCAGGAGCACCAATCTCAGGTGGTCCACTAGCCTCTGTCTCTATGTAAAGATTACCACCCTGTGATTTAAGGCCGGAAGGATTAGGAAACCGAACTAATTCCAGCTGACCAATAATTTGCGTGCCATCTGCAGTTTCAACTGAAACCTCACCTGTTGGAGAAATGAAAACATTCGTTACCTCTGGGTCAATTTGCAAACCAGCCGCAAGAGGCAATGCATCTGCTGTAGTAATTTGTCCATCTGGGCCGACCTTAAATGCCCCATCACGGGTGTAAGCTTCGGTTCCGTCTGGTTTTTCTACTTGAAAAAATCCACCACCATCAATGGCAACATCTAATTTTTCACTGGTTTGTGTAAGTTGACCCTGAGTAAAGATTTTAGCGGTTGATACAACTTTGGTACCGTTTCCCATTTCAACTCCTGTGGGAATTACATTTCCAGCACCAGTCTGACCACCGGATTGTCTTGGATTTTGATAAAGTAAGTCCTGGAATTCAATTTTATTCTTTTTGTAACCGGTGGTGTTAACATTAGCGATGTTATTGGAAATAACATTGAGGTTAAGTTGCTGGGCCTGCATGCCCGTGGCTCCAGAATAGAGAGATAGATTCATAGTCTTATATTAGGTTGTTTGTCCAAGAGTTCCTATTGCTTTTCCGATGTTCTGATCAAAAGTTTGTATCATTTTTTGATTGGCTTCATGTGCACGGGAAACCTCGATGAGTCCTATCATCTCCTCAATTGCAGAAACATTGCTACTTTCAAGAAAACCCTGAAGAATTGTAAAGTTTTCAGGATCCGCATTCTCAGGGACAATGCTTTCTTCTTTTGCCACAAAACCTCCTCCAACTTTTTGAAGATCCAAGAGCGGATTTTCAAAAACAAACACCCCAACCTGACCAACGAGTTGTTCCATCTGAAAGACTTGCCCTTCTTTATCTATGGTTACATCTCCTTGTCCTGGAACAACATTAATTGTTGCACCAGCTGAATCAGCAAACTCATGCCCCATGCTATTAACCATGGTACCCTCAGCATTGAAATAAAACTGACCATCTCTTGTATAAACTGAATCACCATTGGCATTTTTTAAGGCAAAGAAGCCATCCCCACGGAGTGCCATATCCATAGGATTTGATGTCTCGCGAAGCTCTCCTTCAATGTAATCAACCTGATTTTTCATCACGGGAAAAGATCCTGGCATCTCGTGACGCAGGCGATCATGAGTTGATCGAGCAATTTCTCCTCCTTCAACAGCTTCGAAAGAAACGGCTACTTTCTTAAAGCCAGCAACATGACTGGCGGCAATATTGTTGGCGATGACATTTTGGTACTGCTCAAGCCCCCTTAGAGCCGATGCATTTTCATAAAGAGATAAATTCACAACTCTCGAAAAGCATTTATTGTGCCACAAAAACTATCAAAGAGGCACGAAAGCAGTAATAAAGACGAAATCTAAATAAATTCTAACAGACTAACTTGTGTGAAATTCCAAGCTAGGGGAGCTAGCTTTTTAGTAATGACATTTAATTTCTAGAAGTTTGCCGTCTATTAGATGAATCAGAATTTTTTTAGGATTACCATCAACTGAAACAACTTCAACTCTCGGACAGTCTTTTTCCTCATAGATAACCTCCGTGGTGCTGTTGGTTTCATCAACGGTGATTTCCGTGGAAGGAGTTTCCTCACTAACCTCCTCGTTTCCAAGGTATGAAGAAAAAGAGGAGTTTTTTGGAGAACTCGGACTAACGCCTTTAGCAGATAGATAACTTTCCATTAATCTAATACAGCAATTTACATACCTATTTTTAACGATATCGTGCTAAATCCTCTGCACTTACATCGAGGACGAGGCTGAGCTCAACCCGGCGATTCTTATCGGGTCGATTGGGAAACCTTCCGCGGTTGGGTTTTGTTGCTCCATGACCTGTCATTCTTTCAAGTTTACCCTGAAGTTCACCGGAGGAATAATGATTCAAAGCGCGGGTTACCTCCATGGCCTGATAAAGAGAAAGTTCCCATTCTGCCTTTTGTGGATCTAGCACCTGTTCACTCAAATCCATGGAGTGCGAGTCTACTCTGTAGGCTAAAACATGCTGTGATAGCAACCAAGACATTCTCTGCATTACTTTTCTTCCATGATTTGTAAGTTGAGAGGAATCCGAATCAAATAGCGGTTTGTCGTCCCCATGATACAAAGTTACCTTCAAGCCATCTGAAGTGACCTCTAACTGAATGACAGAATCATCGATTTCATGTAACTTCAACCTTTTGTACCAGTCTTGTGCAATTCGGTGCAATACATCAATATCAATAGAAGTTGTGTCATCGGTGTTTCTCATCGTTGTATCAGAACGACCAACAATTTGATCTACCATACTACCTGGTCTTGCATCTTTTTGCTCAACTGGGGTGGACTTGGGAACCCCAGCTTTGTAGGGATCCCTAAAAAACCTGGTGGTTGCAATAATTACTTCTTCGTCTTGAGAAAGAATCCACAAAACGAGAAAGAGGGACATCATTCCAGTAACAAAGTCTGCATAAGCCACTTTCCACGCACCACCATGGGCAAAATACTTCCGAACAAGACGGCAACGAGGTGACAATGGCATGAGATAAAACTAGTATTAAGCACCCTTAGCTGCTTCTTTGCATTGTTCCTCCAACTCATCTGCAGTAGGCTGGATTTGCTTATCCAAAGATCTGCGACCAATCTCAACTGCCATGATGGGAGAAAGACCTGTAGCAAATCCAGAAACTGATCTTTCCACTATCCTGTAATACAAAAATTCTTGTGCTTGATTCAAAGAGACAAGTCTTCCAATTGGAACACCTACCCCGTATGCGAGAAAAATTCCGAGAAAAGTACCGCTGAGTGCAGCTGCAACTTTGTATCCAACAGATTCAGGATCTTCCAAATTTGACATCGTATTAATAATTCCTAAAACGGCAGCAACGATACCTACTCCAGGAAGAGCATCAGAAATCATTTCAATTGCTTTCACCGATCTACTAGCCTCCGATTCACGACTGCTAAGCTCCGATGCTAGAATACCTCCAATTTCACCAGGTTTACATCTTCCATCAACGATGGGTCTAAGTGAGTTGCAAAGAAACTCCACCAATCCAGTATCGTTCAAAAATGAAGGATATTTTGTAAATATAGAGCTATTATTTGGGTCACTAACATGCTCGTCTAAAGCAGGAGTACCTTTACGACGACCAAGCATAAATAATTCATAGAGCAAAACCAATAGATCAATAAATTTGTCTCTATTGCCAATACCACCCTTAAAGGCCTTAATGATATCTGACTTTAGTGCATTAAGCACTGAGGCTGGACTCGAAACGACAAGAATACCAAGTCCGATTCCGCAAATGATCATAATCTCGCCAGCATGAATCAGAGAAACGGGGTTTCCGCCTGCGACAGTGAATCCGCCGATACATGAAACAAATACGATTACTATACCAATAGCGAGGAGCATGAGATTATCGGGTTATTCAGATGACTGTTTGAAAGTGGGCACGAAGGGAGAGGATAGAATGTGAAAGTATTTGGCTAATTCTTCCTTCAGACAAGCCAAACACTTTTGCGATCTCAGAAAGTCGAAGTTCTTCCATGTAATACAACATTAAAATTTTTTGGTGTTGTTCAGGCAACTCTTTAATACGCTCGCGAAGATGTAAAACCTTTTCCTTTTTTTCCACCTCTTCAAAAGCAGTTGTTTCTGTGGGGTCGTGTATTGTTTCATGCAAGCTAAGTGAGCTTTCATCATTACCCGAATTATTGGCATCCGAGTCAATGGGAACAAAAGTAATTGGTTGGGTTTGCTTAAGAAGTTTACGATATTCTTGATCCGTTAAACCTAGCACATTTGCGATCTCTGAGTCTGATGGAGGACGATGAAACTTCGCCTCAAACTCCAATATTGTAGATTGCAAAGATTTGGCTTTGGCTCGGTTGGCTCTGGGTAAATGATCAATCTTCCTTAACTCATCCAACAACGATCCTTTAATTCTAAGACTTGCATAGTTGCCAAAAGACTTACCTTTCGAAGGATTAAAACGATTGACTGCAATAATAAGTGCTTTGACTCCAACACTATACATATCCTCTGTATCGTAAGATTCAGGGAAATGATGCCTCATCCTCGAAACAATTGACTTTACAAGCGGAAGGTATTTTTCAATCCATTCATCACGCGATTGCTTATCTTTCATCGCCTTCTGATAAAGACCCGCAGCCTCCTGCAATCCAGATTTCATACTTCTCTGTGGGATCGCCTGCATAAAAATTACTTATTAATTTTCAAACTAGAAGCCACTTTACTTTTATTTAGTGCCTCAAGGTTAGTGGCTGCAGCAAGTTGGTCCAAAGACTGGTTACCAGATACAGAGGGTTTATTATTTGTTTCAACAAGCGAATTGTTCTCATGAGAAACAAGGTTTGGGGAGCGATTGTCAGAATTTTGCGTTACTTGAGAATATTTCAGTGCAAATCCTAAAATATATCGCCCAGAAGCACCGAGAATCAGGCATCCAATTGAGCCTTTTATCAGAGCAAGAATCGGATCAGAATCGATTACAATAGAGATAATGTAAAAGAGAACAAATCCGGAAAATCCGCTCAAGAAGAATAAGAATTTGGCATCGTCGTGCATAGATTAAGCTTTTTGAAAGGAATACAACCCCCTACTGTAAAGTTCCTGCGGAAATGTTCTCGCAATTAATTGGTTGAGAACTCCTCGCGAGACATCGCCAGTGACATTTTGTCCGTTACAAATGCAAAATGGCAATAAGTTCGAATCCAACAGAAGAGGCCATAATTTGGTAGAGTTCGAAAGCTCGTCAAAATGAGTCACTGCTAAATGTGTAGCCTTCGCATGATTGGCCAAAGTCATACTTCGTAAAAGAATTTGGGAATCATAAGCACCATTCAAAACGAGAATTCTAGAAGATACATTTTTTTGATCGAGTAACTGGCCAGCATGTTCCCATTCTTCAGGATTTGAAATTGATAGCCCAGGCACATCCACAAAAAGCGGAGATTTATCAGAAGGAGAAGGGCATTTATCAACCTCCCTGTATAAAGTAACTCCGATCACTTCACAAAAAATTCTAAGTGCATCATCCGGGTTGGGCACACCATTTTCAATCTTCAGCACATTAGGAACTTTTTTGTTAATGAAAACTTCATGAGCCAACAATTTGCATAGAGTGGTGGTCTTACCGACTCCGGGAGAACCAAGAAGAGCAACACTATTCGTCAATGAAGCCTCTGGCCTATTACCCATTCTATCTGCCAAGCCTTTGGTTATTCCTTTGAGAGCATCAGCGAGTGGTGCCTCACAAATTTCTTGCCACTCTGTCCAAGACTTCAATTTAGCGAGCAATGATAGGTCAAAGCCCGAACGGCTAAGTAATTTTGCGACATCTTCACTTAAGTCATCTACTCCCAATTCAACCTCCGCCGTTTCATTTGGTTTATTTTTTGTAGCTGTAGAGTTATTCAACTTGGGATTTTCTTCTAGACCATTCTCTTCAAGACTAGGGACACGATTTTCAGTAGACACTTCTTTATCCCCTTGAGCAACCCCTCCTAACTCAGCAATTACTTCTAGTTTAGGGGATGAAATGAACCGCTTTAGTCCTTCTCCCCCAACTTGGCGAACTGAAGTAACTCTTGCCTGATCTCCCAGTTTTTCTCGAATCAGCCGAACTGCTTCTTCAGCAGACCTAACTACCAAACGATATTTTTTGGGTGCTTGTACTGTTTCTTCTTCCGGCATTTGTTACTAAGTTGTTAAACAGCAAGTTCAGGAACTGTCGCAGTCGACGGCACTTTTGCACCTTCCTCAATATGGGCACCAATTTCTTGAGGAATTGAAAATTCGGGAAGACTAATTGCACCAAAAGGCTCAATAAAAGTTTCACTAGGTATTTCCTGGTAAGCCAAGACGACAAGTTGGGGGAAACTTGGTTCCATGAATCTTCTAAACGCAAGCCTAAGTTCTGAAGTAGTTACAATTACTGGAGTAAGTCCATTAGAAACCATTTCATCTATCTTAGGCTCCAGTTCTGATAAAATCCCCCGGGTTACTTCAGGATCCATTACCATTCCAACATCAAATTGGCTTCTTTTGACTCTTTGCAACAGAGATTGCTCTAATTTAGGTTCGAAGGTCAGAGCGGTTAATTTATTGGGCTCAGCTTCCAATTCTTTGACAAAGTACATCCCCAGCTTCTTTCTGGCCTGCTCAGATAGATCATCAGGAACTTTGGTAACAGGAGCCATATCTGCTATCGTCTCAAGAATTAGAGTTAAATTTTTGATCGAGACTTTTTCCCTGAGTAGGTTTTGCAAGGTTCTTTGAATGATTCCAACATTAACAAGGTCAGGGAGAAGTTCGCTAACTAGGGTTGGGTTTTTATCCTTAATTAGATCAAGCAGTCTTTGTGTTCCTTCACGTTCTAAAATAAGATAGGCGAACCTCTTAAGTGAATCTGATAAATGTGTAACCAAAACAGATGCTGGATCCACCACAGTAAATCCTTCAACTTCAGCCATTCTCTTATCATTTTGTGGAATCCAGTGAGCTTTTATCCCAAATACCGGCTCGATAGTCTCAATACCATTTAACTTACTATCATCAGCATCACCCATATTCATTGCAAGCAACCGATCAGGAACGAGAGAGGCACGAACGATTTCTTTACCCCTGAGTAGGAACCTGTATTCATTTGGTTCAAGTTCAATATTATCCCGAACACCAATGGTTGGTAATAACATTCCCATTTCGCTCGCAAAATTAGTTCTTGCTCCAGTAATCCGTTCAAGCAAATCACCACCCTTTGCCTTGTCGGCTAGAACCAATAATCCATACCCCATCTCCATTCCAAAAACTTCTTGCTCGATTGCTTGCTCCATCGGGGACAATTCTTGAGCATCGGCAGCAGTTATGCTCTGACCTTTATCTGCAGATTGTCCTGCTCCATGACTATTCATCGAAGCAGCATTGACGCCACCCCCCGAAGCGTTGGGGATTTCCTCGATGCCAAGTTCACCGGCTGCTTGCCTTGAAAGGTAGTAAGCAACGCCAAAGCATGTAAGGGAAAGGATGAAAAAGGGCCAAAAGGTTTCAGACAAAAAGAACGAGAAAAGAAGTAGAAGTGCACCAGAAATGGCAATTGCCCGAGGATAAATTGTTAACTGCTTACCAACGAATTCACCGAGATTAGCTTCATCTGAGGAACGGGTAACTAAAATACCAGCTGCAATTGATATGATAATAGCTGGTATTTGAGAGACTAAGCCATCACCGATGGATAAAATAGTGTAGGTTTGTAAGGCCGAAGTGATTTCCATTTCACGCTGAAAATAACCAATCAGAATACCTCCTATCACATTAACAACAGTAATGATGATTCCAGCAATTGCATCTCCACGCACGAACTTGCTGGCACCATCCATTGAACCATAAAAATCGGCATCTTTTTGAATTTTCTCACGCCGTTGCAAAGCTTCGGCTTCCGTAATGATACCTGCATTCATCTCAGCGTCTATCGACATTTGCTTACCAGGCATGGCATCTAATGTGAAACGGGCAGTAACCTCAGCAATACGCCCTGCACCTTTGGTGATTACAACAAAATTAATAATAACTAGAATAAGAAAAATCACTGCACCGACCACATAGTTTCCACCCACTACAAAAGTGCCGAAGGATTTTATAACTGATCCAGCGTCTGCATCCAAGAGAATCAGTCGTGTGGACGCCACATTCAAGCCAAGTCTGTATAAAGTTACTGATAAGAGAATCGTAGGAAAAACGGAGAATTCAGGAGGCTCTTTTACGTAGATAACTGTGAGCAGAATTAAAAGAGAAACCGCAATACTCAAAACGAGCAGAACGCTCAAAAAATCTTTGTGTATGGGAACTACGAGAAGAAAAACAGCACCGAATAAACCAAAGATAAATCCAAGATCTGAATTTCCCTTAAATCGTGAAAAGAAATTAACAAAAGCTATCCTTGCCTCATTCATGAAAAAGATACGGAAGAATCACCTTTAGCCAGTAGGCGACGGGCCTTCAAACGGTGGAAATAATAGGCATGAGTCTGGTAAACTTGGGCAAGAATTTCAGCAACTACTTGGTAAAGTTGCAGAGGTATAGGAAAACCGACCACGCCAATATCGTACAGCATTCTAGCCACTGGCTTGTTTTCAACCGTGGGTACTTCATACTCTTTCGCAATAGCTTTTATTCTTCTGGCCAACAAATCTTCTCCTTTCGCAACAACTACTGGAGCATTATCCGTGCCTTTTTCATATCTAAGTGCAACAGCGAAGTGAGTTGGGTTGGTAACTACTACATCTGCAGTGGATACATTTTGTAAATTTTGCCCCATTACCAGTTCCATTGCTTTTTTACGCTGAGCCGATTTAACCTCACTTGAAACCTCCTTACTCTTCCTTTCTTCCTTAACCTCTTGCTTAGTCATTTTCATCTCATCATCATTTTCTTTTTTCTTGATAATGTAGTGAATCACTGCGACCACGCTCATAAGCAAGATCAGTATCAAAAACATGATCAGCAATAACTTTAGGATAAAACTAGGAATATATTGAACAGGAATTGGTGCATAGAAGATGGGGTCATCCAAAAAAATAAGAATCGTGAACCATACAACGCTACCGATCGCTAAAAATTTAAGAAAATCCACAAGAAATGCTTTTAGAGCTTTCATGCCAAAAACACGTTGAGCACCCTTAATTGGATTCATCTTACTTAATTTTGGTTCCGCAGCTTTGGGAGTAAACCTGAAGCCAGTCTGAACACCCTCCGCAATTAATGATGCGAAAAAACAACCGAACATTAGAGGTAAAACTATCAAAGCCATGGAGAAGTATGATTGTGTCAAGGTATGAGCAATACCCTCCTGAGTCGCAGTAATAGAATCGATGTTTTCAAAGACTCCTCTTGTAAAATTCATCAGGTCAGCCGATTTTGAAGGGCCCCATGTAAAAATAATAAAGGTACCAACGATCAAAGTTGCTGTCATTCCAATCTCAGGAGCCTTGGCAAATTGACCACGTGAACGAGCCTCCGATAATCTTTTCTCCGTTGGTGGCTCGGTCTTGGAACTTTTATCTACATCAGCCATTAAATTTTCAAGATTGAATAATATCTAGCATAACCTCAACTGATCTTCGTGAGTGCTCTAATATGTAAGAGGTTATTAGTAGAAGGGATGAAACCAGTAAGACTAGTCCACAAATTATACGGATAGAAAAACTGGTTATGAAAACATTCATTTTGGGTACAGCTTTTCCCAGAACGGCAAAAGAAATATTAACGATAAAATTCAATGCAATAAAAGGAGCTGCCATCAAAACTCCCAAAACAAAAACATTCGCAACTTCACGCACATATTCAACCATTGGGTTTGCACGTAATAAAAATTCCCCAATAGGCAGTATTTCAAAGCTTAAAACAAACCCTCGCATGACATCCAAGTGAACTCCAGCTACAAAGAAAATTAATAGACTGAAATAATAAAAGAGACTTGTTAGGGTAGCATCGGTTGAGCCCAATAAGGGGTTAACACTGTTACTGGCCATGAGCCCTATTTCATATGAAATTAAAAATCCAGCCAACTCAACTGCGAAAAAGACCATCCGCACCATCATTGCCAGCATCAACCCTATGCAGACCTCGTTCATCGCAAGGAGAATTGCCCCAACAAAATGTTCTGCCAAAGTTAGGTCCGCAGGCACAAGTGGGTTAATAAGCAGAGACAAGATCAGGCCAAAAGCCATCCTCATTCGAACCGGTATTAATTTTCCGGCAAATAGAGGTATACCTAAAAAAAATGCCCCTGTTCGCAGAAGGACAAGAACCCATACGACAATTTCTCCTGCCTCAATGGTCACTGAGCCATTGTCGGTATTAAATTAAACATTGATATGCAAAAATCTGTCATTGTTTTGAGAATGAAGTTGGAGGCTATAACGATGGCCAGCGAAACGCATATCAGCTTAGGAACAAAGGTCAGAGTTTGTTCCTGCAAACTTGTAATTGATTGGATAAAACTAACTAGAAGCCCAACAACTGTTGCGGTCCCAAGTATCGGGATGGCCAATAGCAATCCTGTTTGCAACAGGTTTCTCATAATGTCTACAGCCAATTCAAGAGTCATCAGGCAAGCAAAATTCAGGCGATATTAAAACTCTGTACTAAAGATTGGACGATTAAATACCATCCATCGACCAGCACAAATAATAATAATTTGAAAGGCATAGAAATAACAACGGGAGGCATCATCATCATACCCATAGACATCAATGAAGATGCCACAATAAAATCCACAATAATAAAGGGAATGAATATTAAAAAGCCCATCTGAAAAGCTGTTCTTAGCTCACTTAAGACAAAGGATGGCACAACTATGCTTAACGGCAGTTCGTCTCTGGTCATTGCACCCTGCCTCGAAATCTCAAGGAAAAATTGTGCATCCTCCTGCCTTGTTTGGTTCATCATAAAGTCCTTCATGTATGCCGTAGCAACCATTAATGCTTCTGAAGATTTCATTGATTTTTCCATGTACGGAGTAACGGCATCGTCATAAATCTTGTTCCATACAGGACCCATTATAAAAAAAGTTAGGAACAAGGATAGACCAATAATGATCTGGCTTGATGGAGCTGCATTTACTCCGATGGCATTTCTCACGAAACCAAGCACAATGACAATTCTTGTAAAGCAGGTCATCATCATAATAATTGATGGACCAAGAGTCAGTATAGTCATAGCTATTACCAGTTGAATAGCTAAGCCAAAATCGCCCTCTTCGTTTGCACCAGAAACATCGATCCGCAATCCGGGTGCACCAGTACCAGAAGTTTGAGCATCAACAAAAACAGCGGGGACTAGAAAGAGAAGAATCCAGATTATCAATATAGGAAACCGTTTCATATTAAGCGTAACTTATTTTTCTTTGGTTTTGTCTGGTAACTCAACTCTGACGGTATCTTCTAATTTAGTTAGGTGCTCAATTTTGCCTGGACTAACACCCAACAAATGTTTGTGCATTCCATATTGAGCAACGATAATGAACTGACGATTCCCTAACGGACGACAGTCAGAAAGAATAATTTTCCCATCCGCTTTAAGCCTTGTTAGATTATCCTTCCCCCACCCTTTTCCAAGACGGGTTACCCCGAAAGCAACTAACGCTAAGAGCATCAGGAACCCAATACTGCGTAATGTGAGAGATGTCCAATCAGGGTTAACACCTTCTAATGATGCCAAAATTTCAAAAGGCATAATTTTATTCAGACGAAGGAAAACTCAAGTACTGATCAGACAAAAATAGCACTGAGCAAACTAGGGAAAGATCTTACGACATTGAGTCTACAATCTCGGTAATTTTTAAACCGAAGCGGTCATCCACAACAATTACTTCACCTATTGCAACTAATTTGCCATTAACAAGAAGACTAACGGGATCTTTCGCATTCTGTTTGAGTTGTATTTGAGATCCAGGGCTGAGTTCTACAATTTCCTTCATCGGAAGTTGTGCAGTACCTAATTGTACGGTAACTTGTACCTTAACATCCATTACGATATCCATTTTGTTACTATCCATGAGCTTTGCCTATAAGATTAAGTCCTTCTGATGTGCAGTCGTTTACCTGAAATGCTACCTGATCTCCCTCAATTCCAATTTCTCCTATAAAGCAGGTTCTATTTTCAATACGAAGCTTAGTTTTTTCTATCATATCGGGATTCAATTCGATAACATCATCAACTTCTAAATTTAACATATCCCTAACCGTTAATTCGAATGCATCCCACTCAGCAGAAACGGGTACTGGTATATGGTCATAAACTTCATGCCATTTAACTGAAAGGGTTTTCTTTTTATCAGCTGAAGAATCAGATGTTGCCAATAATTTACTCAGTACAGGTTCTAATGTATAGTAAGGAACCGCGATCCGTAAAGGTCCAGAAACATCCCCAAAAGATGCTTCCATCGACAAGATGAGCATCATCGCGTCCGGAGGAGAAGTTTGTAGAAATTTTCCAGTCGTTTCAGTACCGATGATGCTGGGAGTAAGTTGCCGGGCAGTTTGCCATTGCTTACACCATTCTTCGAGAATGATAAGATTAAAATCTTCAACTAACGCCTTTTCGATATCAGTAAGACCCCGCTCCTCTGGATTGGTAGATCCTCTGCCTCCGAGAATCCGATCAACAACCGTAGCAGATAAATGAGCATTTACATCTAGCAATCCAATACCATTTAATTCCTGAATTTTAAACAATGTGACGCAAGAGGGGGTTTTGATAGACTGAGTAAATGCGCTGTATAAATCCGCACCTAAATCATTTAATTCGAGATTAAATTCAGTGCGCAGGAACATAGAAAGGTGACCAGAAAGGTAGTATACAAACTGTTCACATTTTGACTTCAACCGTCCCAAGTCAGCATCAGACAATACAATCGGGTTCGTAAAATCATATTTTTTTACTTTAACTGAAGACAAATCACTAACTTTTGTCCCATCATGAAGAAATAAAAAAGTACCACTGGACGAGCTCTCTAGCTCCTCCAGGTCAAAACTTTCGTCTTCTAGGTTGGTGGGTTCAGACATAAGGAGCGAAAACTGAAGTTATTGTACCACGAATTGAGTAAAATAGATATGACGAATTAGATCACTCTCACCGTCACGATATTTTTTGAGAACTTGAGAAAATGATTTTTTCAAATCAACGCGGACTCGCTCTTGGAAACCATCAAGTTGAGCATCTTCGTAAGTGTATCCTCCCATGATCGAGAGAGCTTTATCCCGAATTCTATGCTCATTCATTTCAAGCACTTTTTCAAAATCTCCAGCCAGACCTTCAAGCCTAATCTCGAGATTTATGTATCTAGATTTTATTGGGCCTCCGAGGTTCGTGATAAGTTGTTTGATTTCGTAAAACTTTTCCTCGCCAGAAGGTTCCATATCTAAGGGTTGGCCACCTTCAATTATCTGAGGTTTTATTGTGGGCTCCGGTTTGTTTGCCTTAATTACAAAAAACATCGCACCAACTGTGAGCAAGGGGGCAAGGATTATGGCCAACAAAGCAGGTAACATACCCCCACCTTTGGAATCACTACTGGCTTGGGTATCACCGGAAATTTCGTCTAATTGATCTGCACTCATGATTTTAGGGAAGATTAAATTATCTCTTCAGGTTAATTGCTTCATTGAGAATTTGGTCAGATGTTGTAACCACTCTAGAACCAGCCTGGAATGATCTTTGATGGGTAATCATCATGGCAAATTCGTTTGTTAAATCAACATTTGAAAGCTCAAGGGCGTATTGAGTAATTTTACCATTAGATGCAGTACCAGGAATTGGATTGGCGAGTTGAGTCGCAAGATCCTGTCCTGGACTGCCATTAGTGTAGTAACCATTACCTGCTCTGCGTAGATACTGAGGAGACTGGAAGTTAGCAAGTTTGATCTGCCCAACTGCTTTAGAAAAGTCAGCACCTTCTTTGTTCAAAATGAGATTAAATGTTCCATCCATATCAATTTTGCGAGCAAGAAGACTTTCCCCCTCTTCCAAAGTGTAGCTCAATGATTCCCCGTTAGTATTTTGAACTTCGTAACGAAATTGGTCTCGGGTAACTAATTTACCTTCGGCGGAAACATCAAAAGAACCGACTCTAGTGAAGAATTTGTCGCCAGTAGAAGGATCAACCACCTCGAAAAATCCACCAGCATTGGGCAAGGCCTCTCCATCAATTGCAACATCCAAATCGATCGCGGTATTTTCGATAACACCTTGACTGAAATTAGAAGAAACTGCACCAACATTAACACCAGTTCCCAGGTTATGCAGATTGTTGCTGGGAGCACCATCTGCACCCGCCTCTGCTTTGTTCAGATGAAGGTAAAAATTATCAGAATAATTTACCCTAGAAGATTTGTAACCAACGGATCCAGCATTTGCTATATTATTACCAAGAACCTGAAGACCTTCGGTGAAACTCTTTAACGCAGATATACCATTCTGTAGGGACGAAATCATGAGGAGGATGAATCTTCTAAACTCACTTTAACCACGGATTCAGGGGAATAATGTTTACCGTCGATAAGTAACATATCCGAACCATCTTCGTTTGTCTCGACTGACTTAACCACACCGGTAACCTTTTCGCCTTTTTCATCGATTGAAACGAGTTTTCCTAAAAAGCTGTGAGCAAGCATAGAATTATGGGATTGGGCAAAGTTTGAAAATCCATCAGTAAACTGTTGCATTTGCTCAAGGGATGCGATGTTAGCCATTTGAGAGATAAACTCTGTATCCTTCATCGGTTCTAGCGGGTCCTGATTCGTAATTTGGCTAGTCAATAATTGGAGAAAGTCTTGCATCTCAAGTTGCGACTGGTTAGAGACCTCCCGATTTGACGATGAGTTTGTGTAGTTTGAAACCTTTGCAAGGTCATTTCCAATTACTGAATCAATCATAGATAAGGTTGTTAAATATTAAATTTCTGAGAAGGATGAAAGAATGCGCCCTCTCATGGTAACTTCACTTGGGAATGAATCTTTCAATAAATTAATTAAGGAACTCATGGTTTGCTCCAGAAGGTTTCGAGTGTGTGAATCAGAGGAAATAAAGCTGAAGTGTACTTCATTTTGTTCTTTTTCAATTTTGACAGAGTATTTTTTTCCATCAGGTAGGTCCTGAGAGAAACGAATTGCAAAATATCCTTCTTTATTAAGCTGGCAAATCCTAGGGGTAATTCCATCAGATACTGACTTAAGGAATTGATCTTGATAGAGAGATTTCTCTCTTTTGTAGGAAACAAACTCATCGGAAGTTTGAAAATCATTGCATTCAAGTTTGGCATCACAATCTGGTGTAGCACGATTCGCGCCACCACCTTTTCCTCGTCTCTTCTCATCATTCTGTCCAGATTCCTTATAGTGGAATGAATTCTTTAATGGGGCTGAATAATGAGGTTTAAACGAAGTAGTTTTATCCAATACTACCATTTGGGTAGCTTTGTTAACTGCTGGAGCAAAGGAATTTAACTTAGAAGAATGTTGGCTTAAGGAATTAGGATTTGTGGTAAGAGAAGAGACATGAGGGCTTCGTGCAGGACGATTATTAGATAAAAATTTCACATGACTCGACTGAT
>Ga0181580_10000965_pt1 | contig 22380 bp, 30 predicted proteins | sample 071ome_23_FD_132413 | JGI IMG/M metagenome (GOLD analysis project Ga0181580, IMG submission 132413) | Coastal salt marsh microbial communities from the Groves Creek Marsh, Skidaway Island, Georgia - 071403BT metaG (megahit assembly) | ecosystem: Environmental > Aquatic > Marine > Intertidal... | reverse complement strand
GCTTCTGCTTCCATGAGTTCAAGTTCTTGTTGTTGATTCATTGTTATATCTTTTCTGTAAGGGGGATGATCTGTTGTCTTTGCAGGTAGCAAAAAATGTGTGTCCGTTCCCCCTCCATGCCGGGTGGGGGTGGCGCGTCGGAAGGAGACGCCTGTAAACTAAAGGAGGCAATAGTTTACAAATGGAGGGGGAACAGGACGATGTTACAGGCTGGGAATCCGGATGGATTCGATTGCCTGTCTCACCTGATCGTTGCTCGGCTTGGGCCTAACGGTCCGAGTCGTGCGTCGTGCAGGTGATGTCCTCTTCGCGGAAGCCCGGGGGGTGGTGGTCTTCTTTGTAGAGGGCGTGGTGATCTCTGGCTGTGTAAGGCCAAGGTTGATGAGAGCCTTGAGAACAGTCTCAATCTCTCGGGAGCTACAGTCAATGGTGAATGTGCTCTGGGTGGAAGGGTTATTATAGGTGATAATCATTAGTGTTTATTCCTTATGATTCCTTGCGGGATGCCTTGTGACGCATCTCGCTGTATGATGAGTATTCACTGATGTAAAACTTGACGTACTTGTTTGAGCCACGGAGTACAATGTACTCTTTCGTGTGGGTCTTGATGAGCTCTACCGCTCCGACATCAGGGTACTTGTCGGCGTGAATGACCTGAGGATTGTCAGGGTCAGTCATATCGACAATTGCCCAATGGGTCGTGTCGGTAAGTCTTACAAGACCGTAAGGGGTGCCTCGTTCCGCACCATAGAAGTATGAATTGTACTTGGGGTGGTTGATCTTTTTGATCGCCCGTACACCCCTTTCGGGGATGATCATCTTCTTGTTGCGGCCTGGTTTGTACTGCACAAAGTAGCAGTTCTCCCAGTTAATCTTCATTTTACCTCCTTGAGAAAGGGTTTTATCGGTATGTTTTTTGTTGTTCCATGTTGGTTTGTGGCTCCGGGAGCAGGGCTCGAACCTGCGACCCGCTGATTAACAGTCAGCTGCTCTGCCAGCTGAGCTATCCCGGAATATAGCCTGATACATATAGTGTTTCATGAACATCGACGAATATTAGGTGCCGTTGCAGGATCTCCCTGCACACCATGCTACATGTATCAGACTAAAAGGTTTGGGGCACACCACAGTGTTGTTTAAGACGCGTTATACACGCAGTCCCCCAAGTGCTCCCGGCAGGATTCGAACCTGCGACCTGCGGCTTAGAAGGCCGTTGCTCTATCCTACTGAGCTACAGGAGCCAGTAAGATTAGTCTTCGGAGGGAAACATTTCTTTCCAGCACATTGGATGAATACCGGATTGAAGGATTTCTCTTTGTTCTGCATCCAGCCAGGTGAAAACATCTTGTACATATTCGCCTTGTTGCCATGCTGCAAGGTTGTCTGTATGTACTAGAATGTTGTTGTATGATTCACAATGCACACAAAAGGTGTGGTGTATTGTGTCTGGCTTTGTGCTTTTGGCGATTCCGTTTTCTTGTACCACATGTTGTGGGTCACGGAAATCGTAGTTGAAATAGATGTTATTCCCAGTTGCTGGCGTAGACATGTTTTGCATCCTGTGGTACGTCTGAAAGGTTTAATATTACTACGTTTTCGTCTCTGTATGATTCGTTGTTTTTACAACTATACAGGGATCCGATATATAAGATAGCTTTGTTTTTCTTATTATAGATGCAGTAATAGTCCATGTCAACTTGCTAACTGTTTGATTATGCTGTCTAGGTACTGTTTTTCTTGTGGGTTTAGGTTGTCGTAAACGGTGATGTTGTAGTCAATGTTGTCTACGTTGTTGGTGTTAATGTATTCTGCACATGAGGAAAGTTTTCCCCAGTGCAGTACTTTGTTGTCTGATGTGATGTAGAATTTCATGTCCTTCCTTGATGAAATAGTAGGATGTCAACGCTTTTGAGCATAGAGTCGGTGAGTTGTGATTTCTTGAGAATGGCGTAGTTTCCGCCCGCCAATTCATCAATCACTTTATCACACTCTCTATATGTTCCTATGTATGCTACATATTCGTCTTGTAGGTCGACTAAATACCATACTACTGGAAAGAGACGTCGTAATGTTTTGATCATGTGTGCCTCCTTTGGGATTGTTTGGTGTGTTTTTGGTGGTTCAATCCCCTACGTAGGTCCACAGGTTACCGAATCTTTGGGCGGCGTAATCAAACATATCTTTGTTGATTACTCCTGCAGAGAGTGCTTTTGCCCAACATGTTGCCTTTGAAGCGTGGTAATAGTCAATGGGGATGTTTACCTTTGACCATTCGTTGACTTGTTGGATGGTGTGTTGGAAGTGTTCTTGTTGTGCTTTGGTGAGCTGGGTGTGGTTGATCATTGTTGGTTGCTCCCAGGTTGTTTTAAGGGTTTTTTTGTTTGGCGGCTAGTCCGCCCAATTTTATTTTTTATTTTTTAGGTTTTATTGGTGGTCTGGTTTGTTCTTTTCCGCCCGCCAATTAAACTTAGAAACATATCTTCTTTTAGAAGGTATAGTATAAGAACGTAGTTTCTGTGTAGTGTGTAAGAAACGTTGTTCTGGAGACCATGCTGTGATTATTCTCTTTTTGTTCTTTTTGTTTTTAGGCATGATTGTCAGTGTTTGTTATTACACTGTAGGGTATACAGGTAAGGAGAATATTGTTAAGTATAATGGAAATGATAGATTTATAGTACAAATATAATGGGTGCCCCCTTGTGAGGGGATGGTTTTTGGGTTTGTTTAACATTTTGTGTTTCCCGGGGTTGGTTGTCGGCCCGGGTTACACTTGTTGTTTGTAATATGTTATACGTGGAGTTGTATTCCGTATAGTTTTTTAAAGTCTCTTCTCATCGGATGGATTGCTGATTCTGTTCCGTGAGTGTTGTATATGGGTCCTTGCACGTTTTTTGGAGGGAGTATTGTGTAGGATCCTGACTTTTTTTGTTTTACGGTGAAGCCTAAGCGTTCTAGTTCTTTGAATGCTTGCTTCATTGCTTTTGATTGATGCTGCCGTGGCATCTTGATACGGTCTCCTTTGTGTAAGGGATATTACGTTGGTGACTGTATCATGTGCCGGCGGGTGGTGTCAATTGTGAGGGGAGGTTTTTTGGTAACAGTTGTGTTACAGTTATTGTGTGGTTGGGGTAGGTTTGTTGTAGTTGTTGTTGGTGGCGCCGCGCACTTGCATATGTTATGTGTGTGCCGTATGCCACCGTGTGGGTATCATAGTGGTGTATGATGATGTATGTCATTCGTAACCTGATGTCTATATAATATTTTTTTTATATTATATCATAATCATGTTTCTCATGACATACTTTTTGGTTGGGTCCCCCCCGCTTCGCGGGTCCCCCCCACTAGAAATCTATTCTTATTTTTTAGTGTCATCACAGGTATAGAGGTTACCGTATAGATAACATATACCTGGATGACATTAGTAGGTAGTATATTAGTTAGTGTTGACAGCCGGCGGAGTGTATCCGTGGTCAACGAGGTTCTTGGGTGACGTGTTCTTCATAAACTGAAGGACGTCGATGAGAAACGCAAGGTTCTCCGGGCTATGCTCGACGTTCTTGCGGAGTTCCGTGAGGATGTTGGTGTACACGGCACTCTGAGACGGCTGAACGTTCTCGAACAGTTGTTCGATGTTTTCAGCGATGTTTCGAGCATCTAAGAGACCACACTGCGTGTTTTCGCGGACGTTCATGATGAACTTGATTTTGTCCGCGATTTTCATCTTGTAGGTGATGGGATCGATAGTAAGTGGAATGTTGATATTGATGTTCATTATTGCCTCCTGTGTGTGCTTTTGTGTGTGATTTCTTTTGGCGGTACTAAAAAAGTGTATAATAATATATAAACCACTATATTGGTGGGTTGAGCAGTTTCGCCACATACTCAGGTGGGTGCGCATCTGGTGGGGATACCTTGCTCAAAGTGAGGGATTACTGCTCACTTGTCGCCCCGTTACGCATTAGAAGGGGAGCAGTTTTACTACATGCTCAGGTAGGACAAATCAGAACGATTCGTCAATCTCCGCGTCAGTAACAGCCGGCGAAACACCATCAGTGGCGTCACGACGAGAGTTAGTCCACAGATCAACCTCAACAGGTCGACCATTGACAACCATCGTGAAACGGCCACACGGGGCGTTCACCGGATCATACATGCCGGCATCCGTGAAAGCACCAGAACCATTACCGATCAGACGCTTCTGAGCACCAGCCCAGTTAGTAGTCCACTGACCAGCAAGATCACGGCACTTACGAACCTGCTCACCAAGAGCCTTCGTCTCCTCTTGCGAAAGAGTAGAAGTGTTGTTCTCAATCTGAGCATTCAACGTAGCAGCTTGCTTACGCAAACCAACAATACGGCTGAACTGCTCAATCTGAGCATCAACAAGATTCAAGAAACCCTGCTTACGCATCGACTTGGAACGATCAACGCTACCAAGTTCCAGCGAAGTAACCTCGACACCCTCATTATGCTGATAGGCGCCACGGATACGACCCTGATTCTTGATGTTCTTCAGAACATCCTCGGCACCAGCAGCCTTGAAAGCCTCAACTGCCTTACCGAAGTTATCAAGATTCGCACCAAACTGCTGGAAGAACAGCGGCATACCATCAGTGAAGTTCAAACCGATACGGCGAGCCGCATGGAGAAACTCCTCTTCAGAAATATTCTTACCACTGTTGCTGTTAGCAAGATGACGCATCAGGTTTGGCAACGACATCACCTCACCGTCAACGATGACCTCAACGTTCATCTTGACCGGCTTGAAGATACCAGTGACGAGCCAATAGGCGCTGTTGTTGTTCGACACCGACTGCTGCTCGAGAATCGACAGACGAGTCAGACGAGCAGACTCGAGAGTGACATAGGCGTTCACAGGAACACCATTGATCGACGCAGAATACGGGGTACGAACACCTTGACGGAGCGTAGTCGTAGTAGACGTCGACTCCAACAGAGCAGGATCATCGGTCAGATCAGCGAAAACATCGAGATCGAGACCGAAGTTGGTTGAAATACTCATAGAATAATACCATCTTTCATGTGTGTGTGCTTACAGTGTGCTAAAGGGACAAACCATGGGTGATTTATCCCTTCTTTTCCATGTTCCATGATACGGAACAGGAAACCTATATCTATTTTTTTTAGAATATATCTATTCTTATTTTTTTAGATGGAATGTGGAGGCAGCACCCGAAGGCACCACCCCCACAAACCATCATTATGTTACGACAGAGTACGCTCGTCAAGCGGCTCAGACATAGCACCCCAACCGTCGTGAGGCACCTGATCCTTGGCGGGCACCACTTCACGGTAACCCGACACAATATCAGTTTTCATCTGAACAACCGCATCCGTAGCACGACGAGGCGCCTCAGACACAGTTTTGACGACACGGCCAGAGATCTTACCGACCCACTGCATGACGTCTCCTTTCTTGTTTTACTTGGGCACGAAGATTCACTGCGAACAGCAAATCAACGTACAACATTACGGTCACGCCAAGAATGAACTCATTCACAAGCGTAAAGCCTCCTATGTTTCATTGTTAGAATGTGCGGACACACACCCTTCTTTTCCTCAAAGAGGATAAGAACTATCTATTACGCTCTCCAGCAGTTCCCGCGGGCAAACATAACGTTGCCACACACGGGAAACATGCCGGGAGGTGAACTAAGAACAGGGTAGCTGGGTGATCAATCCCTTCTAATGTTGGGGGCTACCAACTCCCTCACCTTTCTCACGTGTACGCGTGGATCAGTATATAGTGCTTGGACGTACATCCTTCAGGCGCAACCTCTAGTTGCTACGTCCCCGGCAAGGGACATATCCTCGCATTGCCGTGCTGAGAAACCAACGCCACCCCCTACCGAAGTAGGGACGCTCTGAGCCTAAAGCCTGTTTATAGTCGCTCAGACGACTTATTACCAGTTCTCGGCAACAAACTTCATTGTTTCCGCAGGAACATTATCCCTATAGAACGGATCCAACTTGTTGCCACGAATCTGATTAGCCAGATCCGGCCGCAACGAATGCAAACAGTTGAAATAATACTGTCCGAAACGCTGCGTATCCTTCACTGAACCAAATGTTTTATCCACCCGCAGATGGAAATCGTTATAAGTGGGCTCACCACTCACAGTTCAACTCCTTTACACTTGATGCTCTTTTGATGGCGCCGCGAACCATAAGAATGGCTGACACATAACCACCAACGAATGAAATGATTCCAACAATCATGTTATCACACTCCCCTTCTTTTCAAGGTACCAAAAGAATATCTATCTGTATTTTTTTTAGAATAGATCTATTGATATTTTTTTGTAATGTGGGAGGGGTGACCCCCCGCGTGCAGCACAAGGCTACACACGGGGAGTCCCAACTCTCACAACAGGTCGTCGAGGTTGTCGTCGTCGTCACCGAGGACGTCATCGAGGTTGTCGACGATCTCCGGCTTGTCCTCCTTGAAGAAGGTCCGGTTGGCGTCGAGGTACACCCGAAGGACGTTCTTGGTGATCTGACGTCCGTCCTTGGTGAAGGTCTCGACACGGGTCTCGAAGCGGTCGACGTCAGCTTCGACACCGAGGATCTGACCGTTCTCACGGATTTCCGGGAGACGGTTCTGGATCTTCTCGTACTTGGCGAGACCGAGTCCGCGAAGCTCGACGGTGTCGAACCGGGTGCCGTCGTCAGTGACGGGGATGTCGGTCCCGCTGACGAGAGCATAGCCCCACGGGCCATACATCCCCTCGGGAACGACGTTGACGTGGTTGATGATGAACTTGGCCATGATTACCTCCTTGGTAGGCCACGGGGCTCCAACTTGAGTTGGAAACTACCCCTTCTTTTCCTGCCACAAACTTGAAGTTGTGGAAGAAACTGTACAACAGGAATGTATGAGCAAGTATCCAAATACCTATACAAACCCGTCAAAGAATTTAGAATAAAGATCTATGATCTATTAAAAACTAAAGTGCTATTAACAGACTCCGGAGTGAAAGTAATATTAGGGAGCATTAATATGGATAGTGTGATGTAGACTTTTCATGTAGCCTCCTATATGCAAGGCAGGTTGCCCGGCCCCTAGACAATGCTAGAGACCGGGCAGAGCCTGTCTTACTGCTCGATGCGGCTCAGGGCCCGGATGTACCAGTCGACCGGCTGCTCACGATGCTTGGTGATCGTGTAGAGCCACTGGTCGTGGTTCATCTTGGGGTTCCGCTCCTTGGCCTTCAACGAGGCGTAGGCGAGGAGGAGGATCTTGCGATCCGTGTACTCTTCACCGTTAGCCTCGTCGGACTCCTTCAACGTCTTCACGAAGCGGTCGGTCCAGCCAACCTTGTTCTTCCTGAAGACATCGTTCCTGCGTCGGAGCTCAGCATCCATAGATGCAAGCTCTTCTTCAGTCCACTCAATATCGTGGAGGATGTCCGGCATCGTGACGTTGGCATTGAGCCAATTGGTCATGATGTCGATGGCCTCGCGCACCTTGTTCTCCCTGGCCAGATGAAGCTTGATCCAGGAGGAATCTTCCATGGATCCCGGACGCCAACCCTTGTAGGGTTCAGGCAAACGGGTCTTCCACCAGAAGCAATCCAAGGTGGGGTGCTCTGCTTCGAGGGTGTCCATGGTGTCATCAATCCATTTCTGGATGATTTCCATGTCCTCAACAGATCCCTGACCCTGCTGAAGAACATCGATGATGTCTTCGTTAGGGGCGCAAAGGTTCTGGATAGGCTTGCCGTTGAGGGCGTACCAGATCATCTTGGGGATGACCGTTCCACCGACTCCTGCGGCAAACTGCTCTGAACAAGCCCTGACTCGCTGTTCATCCTCAGGAGAGAACACGTCTCCGATCTGAGGAGGATTAGCGATTGCAGGGAGCTGTCCGATGTTCAGCTGGCTCTTGAGCCCGGTCCACTGGGGAACCTTGCTCTGGAGCTCATTGTAGCTGACCATAGGCGGAGCTTCGCCATACTGGTGGTACACGGGCCCGATGGAATCGAGCTCGATCATGCTCCACTCACCGAAGTCATTCGGGTTGCGGAGCAAGATGCCCATCAGTTTGGTTTGACCGTCCGGCATTACGACGTGACGGACATGTACCTTGATGGTGTCGTCCAGGTCGTATCCACCGTGGTTCTCGAAGTTCTCAGCGAAGTAATCGCCGGGAACAACGAAACAGTGGGTGTCCGGATGGTAGAAGCCCAGATTAGTCTCCGGAATATGGAATCCGAAGACACGGAGAGCCTCCTGGGTCATGATGTGGGCGGCATAAGCCCAGGGCACCGGGAACCAGTGCCTGTCCTTGTCCATCCACACCTCCTGGGACTTGTTATCCCCAAGAAGCTGCTTCCTCAGACCATTCACGCTGAGAAACATGAAGGTCTGCGATGCAGTCAAGGGGACTCCAACGGAAGCCAGCTGGGCAACAGCAAGCTGAATACGCCCAACAAGTCCGCGATTCTTCGCAAACCTGTCGAATGCATCCTCGTGCATGATTTCACCGCTGTCATTGTCAGCGATGGCTTCCATCCACTCGGAACGCTTGCCTTCCTTCAGATCGCTGAAGAACTGAAGGAGCATGTGCCGCAGGGAGCTCAGCATGGTGTCGTCGTCATACAGGCCTTCCACACCACGATAGATGGAGTGAGTGAGGTCGTCAGACTTCACCGGGATGGCACCGTAGGACGGATCAACCGTCATCCAGTACCAGCCAGTAGTGCTGATCTCCGGCTTGATGTTGGGCTGGAACGTCCGAACGTCATACCCATTCATCATCCACTTGGGGAGCACAAGAGCATTGCCCTTGATTTCACCCATGGGAGTCAGGATACGCAGGACAACAACGGTGGTCTTACCGTTGCGAACGTTCTGCTTCATGCGCCTGCGCCATTCACGGTCGACATACTTATTCGAGTCGATGCACTCGAAGAAGACTTCGTCGCTGATGGCACTGATGCCGTCGATATCGGTCTCTGGACCATCGTAGTCGATGACTTCGATAGCCAGAGGGTCCGAAACCGGTCGGTACAGCCATGCGCATGCCAGGCGAACCAGCTCAATGAGCCGCTTCGACATCTTCCGGGAATTCCCGATGATAAGGCCGATGCTGTTGAACGCATCAAGCCAGCCTCCCGTGTCACCCTTCCTGCGGATCGTGTACTGATCTGCAGAGTTGGAGAAGCGCAAGACCTCTCCAGACACGGGGTTGTCCATCCAGGTACGAACCGGCGACGAGTTGTGTCGACGGAACTTCTTCTGGTGGATCTTCCTCACCTCAACCCGATACTCGCCCGGGAAGAAGTGCTGAAGGAAGGCAGGGATGTAGCTCCCACCTTCGAACTCCTCAGCAACAGTGTCGTTGCCGAGAAGGTCCGTACCGGTAATGACACGAAGCCATGTACCCATACGGAGGATGATGCCGTGGAAGAACGGCATAATACCACCTCCTAAGTGGTAGTGTGTTCACTTACTTTGGGAAGCGCCAGTGAACAAAGGCGCAGTGCTCCATCTCGGTCATGAACCGACGTGCCCTGAAGGCAAATGGAGCCCACAAGTATTATTATTCACCCCTGTGGCGGGTGATGTCCGTCAGCTCAGAGGGAGCTGTGGGACACAGAGAGGGCAGCGGTGATCTCCGCCGGTACCCTCCTGATGGAATCCCTGCTTGTGATTCTTGATCAGATGATCACGAAGCAGGATGTCAACCTCATCGATGTGCACAGAGCACACGAAAGGGTTGGCTCGGGGGCGCGTGTTGCACCCATGCTTGAGGCACCGCATACCTCCTCCTTTCAGCCCTGGCAATTGGGGTAGCTAGGGCAGCGGTTGTTGCTGATGATGGCATTCCACTTGAAAGTGGGCCATGCGTGGGCATCTGACCCCCACCCGCAGGTGACGGTGATGTCCTTCAGCGGATCCGGAATGTTGATCGGCTTGATGCTGCCAGAAACGCCGAGATCCTTGAGGAACTTGGCGATGTCCGACTGCCTCTCGGCCGGGACAACGAGAACCGACTTGGTGTTGTCGGACTCCCGGATGGTGACCTGAAAATGCTTCACAGCATCTTCCTCCTTTGCTTGCTTTAGGCGGGCAGCAAGCGATACCCGTGAATAGAGATCTAACCTCTATTCGCAAAAAAAAGAGACTAAAGTCCTATAATTACCCTATTGGCTATAATTACTTTAAAAAGCTAGATTTACACATGGTTCTTATACATTTTCGTTTCACATTAAATCTTTCCTTTTCCATAGAGGCCGATCCTCTATCCATAAAAAAAAGAGGGTGTTGCCCCCAAGGACCGAAGTCCAAGGGGGCGCAATCACCTCCTTTCTAAAACCCCTCGCGGATCTGGTAGTCCATGACCTGACCGAGAACATCCATCAGCTCGGTGAAGAGCTTCGGGTTGTTCCTTTGCAGGTGAAGACCGAAGTCGGTCCACCTGGTTCCGGTCTCGTCATCCATGACCAGGCCCAGGCCGAGCAGGTTTTCATGCTCTCCCCAGTGGTTGGTCACCCGACCGCAGACGTAGCAAACAATCTCTTGATCATCCATAACATAGGGCCCTCCTAGACCCTTGAACAGAGATACCATCTCTCTATTCGCAAAAAAAAGGGGTGTTACCCCGAGGACCGACATTTCTGTCGATCCCCGGGGAACACATCTCACTCCTCACACGGCTCCGGGCAGATGCACCTGCTGCACCAGCGATTGCAGTCGTCGCACCACCCCGTGAGGGTTTCCCGCACATCGCAGGGTCCACACAGATCAACGTCCGCGATGAGCTCGGCAGGGAACTCTCTGCCGCAGCTCCAGCAGCGGATCGTCTTCTCTGGGAAGAGACGACGGAGGAGGTGAATGATCCACGCAAACATGGATCACTCCTTTCTGTCACTTTGCTCCGGATTGAGCGGGGCTGTGACACATACCCCAGAATAGAGGTCAAGCCTCTATCCGTAAAAAAAAGAGGTTGTTGCCCCCGGAGTCCGAAGACCCCAGGGGCACAACCCACTGCATTACAAGGTATTCTTGACCTTCTTCAGGCCATCACACAGCTCAAGGATGCCATATCCCAGCGCACCGATAAACACGGTAGCCGCACCGGCAAATCCTGTTGCTGCCAACAGCCAGAAAGTACCAACAATGTTGGCTCCGGCATCGTGTGCTTCAACAGCCATCCATGCGAACAGCTGAATGCCGTACACAACGGTGGCCATGAAGATAGCTCCGAAGATGAAGATCATCATTGCGATGACCATCATCCGGATGTTCTTGTTGATTCTGTCATTGTTCATTTCTTGTCTCCTTCTTCTTGTTATTGGGTTGATCACCAGTTACGCACACTACGAGCTGCGTACCTGACACTGTCAATGTCCACCTTATGAAGGCGGTTCTCCTGCATGTAGACCCAGCTCTTGGCCAGTGTCATCCATGTGATGCTGTTGGTAGTGAAGTCGTAAACCTTGACTGCACTTCCCTCCTTCGTGTACAGCTGTCCACCATTCCAGTGGTAGACACGCCCTTCAGCCGCAGCCTTAAGAGCATCATCAACATGGTAGCTGGACATCTCAGAAGTATGGTTGGGTGTGTTGACTGCGGAACTACGGATGTAGTCACGCATACGGTTGATGAAACCATACTTGTCCTGCCGTGGGTCTCCAGTGAATTCGAGATACTTCATCGAATCATCCAGAGTAGAGATGATACGGACATTGTTTTCCAGGTCAATCCTCTCCACGATGTAGGTGTAGCGGTTGACGATGTGGGTGTACGTCCCATTGCTGTGGCAAAGGTCGTAGTTGTCTTCGAGATCCAGAATCATCTCCTGGATCAGGTTGAATGTGATGTTATCCATTGTAATGTACCTCCTAAGTACATAGTTGGTTGTCTGATAGTGATCGGTTTGCCATCATCAGTGCATGAGTAACCAGCTCATACAGACCCCTGTTGTAGGGGTTTCGGCATTACTTATCATTCCTCCACAGCTGCACAAAGACAGTGATAGAGATGATTGACACGGGAATGAAATAGATGAATACGTACCACATGTTTCGTTTGTTCTCCTTGTTGATCCTATTGCTACTTACGTCACTTACCCTCGCCATGCCAGATCTGCATACCTGCAGCCGTCATGACTTCCTTGTTCCTATCCTCATCCTCCATGGCCCACACGAAGTTGTACTTCTTGGAGAGACGCTTGATCATCGCCTCCTTGTATGAAGCACTATCCTTACCCTCCCAGGCCACTGGACGATGCCACACGCTGTCAACCAGCGTATCTATACCCATCTCCCGGAACTTCTTCCAGGTGTTTGCCTTGCAGCTCTGGCCACGAGCTGTCACAACAACCAGCTTGTAGCCTTCCTTCTTGTACTGATGCAGCATCTCCACTGCATCCGTGTACACTTCCGCCTTGAGGGTCTCTTCAACCCACTCAGCGTCTCGATCCATACTCCAGTTAGGTGTGATCCCAACGAGAGTCCCGTCAATGTCAACCAGAACTGCCTTGTTCATGGCGACTCCTTCCTGTGTTACCCCCATGCCCCGGTGGGCACGTTAAGCCTTAAAGGCAACACATATACTCACTATTAGGGACTCATAAATTTTTCTTATTTTTCACTAGGGTATGTTTTTTTATAGGTTTATGTGGCTTTATGGGTGTTGGGGGCGGCTTGAGTTAACTTTTTTCTGGTTTTTCTGTGTTTGGGGTTGCAATAATAGGATGGGTGGTGTATATATAGGTGTGTCATCTCACATGGGGTGATGTACAACATATACGACAAGATGCTTAATCATCTTAAGGAGAAAATATGAGCACATATGTGGATTGTCCGAAATGCGGTTCAGAGTTTGTGGTGTCTGACGATATTGTGTCGTCGTCTCTGCGTTGTCCCGACTGTTTGCAGTGGGTGAACTCTATGGACGATTTTGTGGGTGTTTCTTCATACGCTTCGCATGGAGATTATGGGGATTCTGTGTTTGATGATTATGGGTTTGAAAGAGGGTATGATTACTGATATAATGTCAGTTATCTTATCCTCCATAATAAGGTATATATAGAAAAAGAGAGGGGTGTAGTCCTTTTGCCATTTGGACTATGCCCCTCTCTTATTTTTTTGTGTGGTGAACGTTCTAAAAAATTTCGTCGCCGGGATCCAAAACAATTGTGGTGATATCGTTATCTTTCGCAAGTTCCGCAACAACAACATCAACAGGTTTCTCAGAGATCTCCGCAATACTACACACCATATCCCATTGTTCCATGTTAAACAAAGACATCACCATTTTACCGTCAGCGGTAGAGTGCATGGTAACAATACGTTCTTCGATATTGTCATTATCTTGATCGTACGGCATGTTATACACAGGAAAACCATCAATCTCCTGTTTTTCGGCGTTATCAAAAAAATCTAGTAGCCTACGAATAAAACTCATATCCATAAACTAATAGTAACCTACTTCAATTGTGAGATCAAAGATATAACATTAAGATAAATCTTTAACGACCTTCGTGTAACAGACATAACACTTCCACCTACGAATCTGAAAAATTTTCTTCGTCGCTGGAAGGCTCCTCCCAATACTCGCCACAATCACGGCACGTTACACAAGTAACCATCGAACCATTGTCACATGGGCGGACAGATTCCACAAAATTAGGAGGAATATCACACTCCTCACATATCATGTGTTGATACTTCATCATCCTCTTCTTCTTCTACTAGAATATCTTGTGGAATAACACCATATTTAATTAAATCAACAAGATTAGGAGAATCCTTCAACTTCTCAATAGCATTATCTCTACCTTGAGCAAAATTCTCATCGTTATAATACACCCAAGAACCTCGCTGAGTGAAAATACCCTTATCGATAGCAACATCAAACAAACATCCATACTCATCAATACCTTGAGCGTAAATGATGTTGAATTCTACAACTTTCATAGGTGGCGCCATCTTATTCTTAATAATCTTAGCTTTAACACCTATACCAGTAGCATTACCCTGCTTATCCTTCAAATCTTCACGTTTACGAACATCAATACGCACAGAAGAATAAAACTTTAAAGACATACCACCAGGAGTAGTCTCAGGGTTACCGAACATGACACCAATCTTATTACGTAACTGATTTAAGAAAATAATAAGAGTATTATGTTGCGCAGCAAGACCGGTAACCTTACGAAGAGCTTTAGCCATCATACGTGCCTGTAAACCCATATGAGCCTGCTCCATCTCACCATCAAGCTCAGCTTTTGGAACCAAAGCAGCAACAGAGTCAACAACGATCACACCAAGCTCACCAGTGCGCAACAGACGATCTAATATGTCTAAACCTTGTTCACCGTAGTCTGGTTGGGCCAGCAGAAGGTTATCTAGGTCAATCCCTACTGCTTGCATGTAAGTTGGGTCTAACGCGTGTTCTGCGTCAATATAGGCACATGTCAGACCCATCTGCTGAGCCTTAGCAACCGTAGTTAACGCTAATGTAGACTTGCCTGACGATTCAGGACCATAAATCTCTATAACTCTACCTCTTGGTAGACCACCAATACCTAAAGCATTATCTAAAGTTAGTGCACCAGTGGAGATAGATTCCCATGGTTTTACATTCGTGGAACCTAAACGAATGACGGAACCCTGTCCGTACTGTCGCTGTAGCTGAGCTATAGCAACTTCAAGAGCCTTAGACTCTTCTTTTTGTTCAGTCATCAAACAACTTTCCTTGATCTGCGTGTATTGGACTGTTTCGAATATCGAAAACTTTGTCCTCGATAATAGCACAGAACCCATCTACCTCGCCAGCTGCGACACGGCAAAACTCCAGCATCTCATCTAAAGAAATTGGAATCAGCGAACTTAAAGCATTTTGAACTCTTACCGAAAGATATTCAATAAACTCGTTATAGTCCTCAACATCTTGTATTGCCGGGATCGAGCTCTGCTTGATATATTGTTCAACTACATTTGTTTTTTCCATAAAAATCCTTATTATATGATATAATTACGTATATAGACTTATTATACACCAAGGAGAACAAATGATCAACAACTTCCATCGCTTCACTTCAGTGGATTATGATCGACTAAATCTAGCAGCTTATGTTCTTAGAGAAAGATTCCACACACCCATGGATCTCGTAAAGTACTGGGGGATCAGCGGACCATGCATAGAGCCGCATCCAGCTATTGAGGACATAGACAACGAAACAACTTGACACATGTGATAGAATGGAATTACGCCCCCTTCCCCCTTCCCCCATTACTATATAAGTATATGTTAACATATAACTTATATAATATATATTAATATATACTTATATTATCTATATATGTATATGTGGCATAAGAAAGGCTTCGCATGCAGATATATCAGATAAACATTCCGGACCTGGCAACTGGTGTTAAATTCAAAGTTCTTCCCACGCAAGAAGTAGAAGAATTCGTTTCGAAGCATAGAAGAAAAAGTATACAGAACTTTAAGAAGGAAGTATTAAAATATTTTATATTTAATCTTCAAACAGATGTAGCTTCATCTTTATCGATGATGTCAAGAACATCCGCCGAAAGAGCAATCGAAGCACTATACGCCGGCTGTGTTATGTTGAACCCCAGCATAAACTCTGAAATGTGGATTGATATATCATACTCAACATCAAACGTTGAACCAACCGGGGATGATCTTGAAAGTCTAAAAGATTTCATTAAAAGACACCATAAAGACCGCTCTGCTGCAGAGCTCAATCCGGGGCCAAGTAAAACCAAGAAAGTATCTAAACAAAAGTTTTTAGGATTAGAAAACTATCTTAAAAGTAATGTTATAGGTCAAGACCAGGCAATCGATGAAGTTATTGCATCTCTGACCAGATCTCAGGCAGATTTAAATGATGAAAACAAACCCTTAGGAGTTTTCTTGTTTGCCGGGTCGTCTGGTGTTGGTAAAACTCATCTTGCACAACAGTTGCATAAATATCTTTTTGGCGGTTCTCATCCTATGGTAAGAATAGATTGTGGAGAGTTTCAGCACAAGCATGAGAATCAAAAGTTGACAGGTTCTCCACCTGGATATGTTGGACATGAAGAGGGCGGGCAGTTAAGTAATCAGGTTAAGAAAAATCCGAATACTGTTGTTTTGCTGGATGAAGTAGAAAAAGCTCATCAAGATATTTGGAACACGTTTTTAAGAATATTTGATGAAGGAATATTAACAGATTCAAAAGGTGATATAGTAGATTTTAGAAATGCGATAATTATCTTAACGACAAATTTAGGTAATGATAAAATTGTTGATGACATGATTTCTACCGGTGTTGGTTTCAATCAAAGTATAGATTTTGAAAGAAGAACTGATTCTGCACCTTTGCGATCTAAAGTTGAGAAAAAAACAAATGAAGCAATAAACAAATACTTCAAACCAGAATTCATTAACAGATTAGATAAAGTTGTAGTTTTCAATCATTTATCTAAAGAAGACTGCGTCAGAATCGCCCAGCTAGAAATGGCTGTTACCGCAGGTAAACTTTCTAAAAAAGGCTTATCTCTTGAATATACGGATAATGTCATAGAGGGACTTATTAAGCTCGGGATAGATACCGTTAAGGGTGCTAGAGGTATATCTCAAATCCGTAGAGATAATATAGAAACTCGTTTAGCTCAAACAATTGTGGGATCTTCAATACCAAAAGGTACTATTTTCCATATAGATTACATTGACGATGATTTCAGTTTTGATGTAACTAAGCCAATCCGTAAATCTAGAAAAAATGTTGTAGAAGGTGATTAATTATGCTCGGAGCAGCTAGAAGCATGTTTGCAAATGCAAAAGGTGGCATGAAAGGCTTAGCACAAACCGGAAAAAGAACAGCTAAGGCAGTTACAAGTACAAAAACCGGAACTAAAGCAGCTGCGTATGCCAGAGCAAAACCGGGTAGAACTATTGTTGGCGGAACTATGGGATTAGGGGCAGCTGGATATGTAACTTCTGGGAGAAGGGGACGTGGAGTTGACCGTTCTTCAGGTAGACCTACCGGAATACGGAGATACTGATGATTAATAGTCTTTTTAGGCAAGCAGGTAGTATTGGTGCCAAAAGCCAAGCAAGAATGGCCGGTAGAGCATCAGTTGCTAAAAGTAGATCAGTCAAAAATCAGGCACGAGTTTATGATAGATCTATGAATAAATACAGAAGTCAGGGAATGAAGGTTGGTCAGGCAACACAACGTGCGGTAGATGACTCTGAAAGATATGCAAAAAGAGTATATAGTCAGTCAATGACTAGGCAGCAAGTTGCGGCTGGTAAAAGGAGGGTGGCTGGAATTGGGACTTTAGGAGCTATCGGTCTTTCAGGCGGTAGCAACCCTAATCAACAGCAAACTATGTATAGAGGGCCAATGAATACGGGAAGAGGAGTAGGTAGATATTCCTGAAAAGAAAGATGTAAAATGTAATGAACGAATGGAAAAAGTTTACTGATGTTAATGGTGATTTTCAGCTAGCAAACTACATATATAAAAATTTAAATGATCTCATGAAACACGCCCTCGATATGGGTACATTACTTTCAAATGATCCGCAGAAATTGCGTGCATACAAAGAGCAAACAAAAAAGTTATTTAAGTCTAGATGGCATGAGATAGCGCAATGCCTAGAAACCTTCGATATTATAGAGAAGTGTATGTGTTATTCTTTAGAAAAAGAAGTATATTGTGATATCTGTAAGGGTTCTAGATATAAACTCTCTTCTTACATTACCCCTAATGACGTTAGAGAAGTCGGCATTTTTGTTAATGCCTCAGAGAATAGTGAGATAGCAGAAAAACTTCAAAAAGGTTTGATGAAAGTTATCCATGAAATGTCAGAGGTGTAATAAGAAGGTAGAAGTTGTCAGCGAATATTACGATTTTCGTAATAGCTGTATGGTTAGAGATGTTTTTTGCTCTTTTTGTAAGAGTGTCTGTGTTGATAAGTTTTATTCTGATGGAACTTATTCTAGTGAATGGGTAGATCTTAATGAGTGATTTAGAAAAAGTAGATAAGAATAATTTTCTTAAACAATTTGAATCTTTACGACCAGATTTATTTTTTCCAGAAACATGGACGGAAGAAGATAAGGAAAAAGCAGTTGAGCTCGTAAAACCGCAAAAAACTAGAACCTCAATGTTCTCATCGATACCAATGACATGTGAAACAACTAAATGCGTATTTGCAGATACATGTCCGCTATTGAAAGAGAATCTTGCACCAAGAGGAAAGCCTTGTCCCTTAGAGATGGCTATTGTTGCACAGTTTACAGCTGAATATATGGAGCAGCTTGATGTTTCTCCAGAAAATCTTGTTGAAGTATCTATGGTTAGAGATCTTGTCGATCAAGAAGTTCAGTACATGAGGAAAACAAAGCTTTTAGCTAAAGAACATTTTGTTCAAGAAAATGTTATAGGTGTAGATGGAGATGGGCAGCCAATTCTTAAAAAAGAATTACATCTAGCAGTAGAGTTAGAGGACAGACTGCATAAAAGAAGAAAAGATCTTAGAAATCAACTTCTTGCAACTAGAGAAGCAAAAGCTAAGATAGGTCAATCTCAAATAGATAGCGCACAAGCAATTTCTAATATATTGGGCAAGGTTCAGGAAATAGAAATACAAAGAGAAAAAGCTTTAAAGAAAAAGCTTGGCATTTACGATGTTGATGAATATATAGAGGTTCAAGAAGCTGAAATTATAGAAAATACGGAAAGTTAAAATGGCCATACCATCTAATAGGGGTAATAGAAATCCTTTTGAAGGATTGATGCAAGCCTTGGTGGGAACTGGCATACGTCAACGCATTCAGCAGCAATCTATAACAAAAGCAGACATCTCTAAAGTTTATGGTACTTCAGGAGATTTTCTTGACTCGATGCAGGTATTTGAAGAAAAGTACTATAAAGCTTTGTCAAATCCTGTAAACCTTGCAAAAGGTAAAAAGGTAAATGTTGATTTGATGCGTAAGTCTGGAAGAATAGACTTAACTCTTTTAAATAAAAATCTAGCTGATGAGCTTATGTCTGAATATAGAGACAATGTTCTAAGACTTTCGGATATGATGGCAACAGTAGGAATGCCAGGGGTTAATCGTCCTTCCGCAAACTTGTATAGAACTTCTTACCAATTTTCTATGGGCGAATTAGATGGTACTTTACATCCCGCCCAAATTGCCTTAAATAGGTCTATTTTAAATTTTAATAGTTCAAAAATGGGTATGGATTCTTTAAGTGTTGGTCGAAGAAATATTTTAGGATCTCAAAGATTAAGACAGTTAGCATCTAGAAATGTTCAAGATGTTTTTCCTACATCTTCTGGACGAGCTATGCGTGTTCTCACATTCGACGTTGAAACAACCGGTGTTTACCAGGGTGCACAGGTCAGATCTATGTCTGCTGCCGAGATGATGTATGATCCTGTGACAGGAAAGTTCTCAGCTCCAACAGTTGTTGATGGAATGAACTTAGCTTTTGAATCTTCTCATTTTGGTGGTCGAACAGTTTCAAATTTAAATGGTGGAGCTATGAATATGACTGAATTCTTAGCTCAGGCAGAATTTGGAAAAAAAGCTTCAGCGTTAAGGGCTTCAGGTCAGCTTAGCGATATGGGTGAAGACGGCATAAAATATTTAGATAGTGCAGAGCAATACATTAGAAAAATGTTGCAAGCAGACGCTGTCGCCGGACACAATGTATTTTTTGATATCGACATGATGATTGATACTGCGCAGCAACAGTCTGGTTTTAATACGCATAAAGGAATTCAATCTGCAATCAATGACCTGTATGATAGAATTAATAAAGGAAATTTCTTAATAGATACCCTTGAAAGTACTAGGGCCTATTTATCTAATCAGGTTGAACAAGCAGTGCAAGCTAGTGGTCTGACAGATGAGTTGGAAAAGAGTAAAAGATTTGTTGATAGCCTTTTTTCCAATGACTACTTAGCAACTATACATAAGGGTGGAAACGCTGCGCCTTTCAGTGTTGAGAATATAGCTTTAAATACCAATCTTTTTGAGCTTATAGAAAAAGATGGTCAAGCTGAAGAGCTGTTTGATAAAATTATTAAAGGCTCACATATTGCCGAGACAGATGTTCATCTACAATCGTATGTTGCCCGCTATGTCCAAAGTGGAGAATTGAAAATATGGGCAGATGCAGGAGCAGGCGCAAAAAGTGAATTTGGAGATTTTGCAAGGGCGCGAACACTGCAATCGCAAGCTATAACCCTAACAACTAATATATCTGATGTTAACCATATTTCAAAAACTGTTTTGAGTCACCTTGAAACAGCAGAAGGTAATAGAAGAGTTAGCATGAGGATAAGCGGTGGAAAATTGGGACTTTCTACAGCTGGAACTGAAGAAGGGGTTTTAAGGTATTCCGAAGGAGCTTATAGATTCTTTACTGGTTCTGGACAAGGTGAAATCGTTGATAGATCTATAGCTGAATCAGTAATACAATCTGCTCTAGCAGACGCACAGGGTGCTGCAGGACAAACTATTAAAGTTGGTAGTTCCACAAGAATAATTAATAATGCGGCTAACTCTATAATTGATCTTGGTATAACTTATGGATCAGCATCAAATGCCGCTGAGATGACGGCATTGAGAGGTATAAACGTAGGTTTGGCTAATGGGCAAATTGGAGTAGATGCTCTTACTGATGCTTTTGGTAGTGTTTATAGAAATTTTGGTACTGGCTTAAGTATCGGTGATCAGCTTCGTGTGGCAAGAGGCGGTTTGGATATTCCTTTACCTTTTGCTGCCGGTCTTGGTAATTATGGAATTGGACAGTCTGCCGTGGTATCAAGAGCTTTTGCATCCATTGGTGACCCTTTTAGTTTTATTGACATGAACAGTAGAGTATTTTCTACTGTTATGGCTCACGCAACTTCCCAGGTTGGTAGATCAGCTAACGCAGCTGCCTTGCAGGCAGGTAGGCAGGCAGCAGATATAGCATTTTCTGCTGTCCCTGATGCTATGAACGAATTAGGAATTATGTATGCAAGGGCAGGAACTGGTCTGAGACTGTTTGATGATATCACGGGTGCTTCAGAAAATATTGTGTCATCTAGAGCAATTACGCCAATGGCCTTGTTAAGAGAGGCTATGGCTCAATCTGGAGTTGCAGATTCAATAGATAATGTTGGTCTTTCTTTTGCTTCAATTCAAGGAGAGGATACTTTAAATCTTGTTTATGACGTAAGTCAGTCAATGGGTAGAAAGGATGCAAAAAAACTTGCAAGATCACTGTTTGATATCATGCAAGATGATGACCAAATTACAAAGCTCTTAGGAGATCTTGACGCAGATGCAAATGTTCAGATTAGGAATTCTGTTAATAAAGCACGCGCTGTTGGAGCAGATCCTAGATCTAAGGCTAGAGCTGTAAGAGATTTAACTGATTTAATTATGTCTAATGGAATTGTATTCGGTGAACTTGGCGCCGATGATGTAGATATGGGTGCGTTGAAAACCTCTCTTTCTGGCTTAGGGTATGACGTTGAAAGCGATTCATTTTTACGTTTAAGAGCTGCTGTTTTAGATGATGCCATGGGGGAGTATATTGCTCTTGGACCTTTTGCTGACGTAGACGCCGCAAAGGTATCAGGTATTATGGATGACGTAACTGCTGCAAGAAGAAATTCTAAACAAGCTTTTAATCAAATCGGAGAAGCAGTTATAGAAAACCAGAGAAAAGTTAGAGGCTCTATTGCTAGAGGTGTTTTAGGTAGAAGTGGTGCAGCTGGAATCGCAGATTTTTATATTACAAATAAACCTAAAATAGGTGCAGGATTATTGGGGTTAGCAGTAGCTGGTGCCGGTTACTATATGTCTAAGAAACATAGAGAAAGAAGTCTTTATAATGAGACTTTAGAGCAGCAGCCATACGAGATGGGTAGAGGTGTTTCCTATATGAATGACTCTGCTCAAGAATTTATTAGGATGAATTCTATTAGAAAAGATCCTTTAGCTACTGCTGGTGTTGTTGGTAATTTAGATAGAAATAAGGTTAAACACACTCAAATGGGTAATGGTAAATATAGCCATTTGTTTGGAGGATAGTTAGATGGCTTTAATGACAGGATTGGGCAGAATAGTTGGTAATGTTGGTAGCAGGCGTAGTGGCCTGGCAGCAATTGGAATTACCGCTGGCGCCGCAGGCTTCCTTAAAGAGACCGCTGGTGGGGCTGTAGATGCCAGTATGGATGTGGCTTTTGGGGCACCCGATGCCGACAAGTATTTTGTTGGAAGAGAATTAAATAGTAGATATTTAATTGGCAGAGGTATGGGTGGAGCTATAGGAACTGCGTTACAGGCAACAGATCCTGGAGCGGCATTTACTTTTTC
>Ga0181580_10000958_pt1 | contig 22421 bp, 5 predicted proteins | sample 071ome_23_FD_132413 | JGI IMG/M metagenome (GOLD analysis project Ga0181580, IMG submission 132413) | Coastal salt marsh microbial communities from the Groves Creek Marsh, Skidaway Island, Georgia - 071403BT metaG (megahit assembly) | ecosystem: Environmental > Aquatic > Marine > Intertidal zone... | reverse complement strand
CTACCAGATACAATGTTAACTGCATCTGAAATATCGTTGTCTCTAATTGCTAGTACAAGCTGACCGTTTTGCCCGCCATTTACAATAGCACCAAAATCACTACCGTTAATAATTCCTGCCAAGTCTGTTGAGTTGGCGTCAAAGCCGCCTAACGCAATTTGACTATTATTACTTGTGCCAGCACGTGCTGTAATTATATCTAAATCGTTTGCTGCGCCGACCACAGTCATTACATCTGTAACATTATTTGTACCAATACCAACACTGCTGGTTGTCCAGTTACCACGTCCTGTTACAGTTGATAATGTACTTGTATTATTAAATGTAACTGTATCTGTTGCACTTACTACTGCATCTGTATCAGTACCATCTGCAAATGTAAGTGTATCACTACCTGCAATTACTTGACTTGTAGTGCCATCGGTAATTGTAAACTGTGTGCTAATAGTAGCTGTGCTTAGTGCAGTAATGTGTCCTTGTGCATCGACTGTAATTTGAGGTACTGCAGTAACACCGCCATAGCTGCCTGCACTTACTCCGCTATCTGCGTGTCCAATTGTTAATTTGTCGGTTGTAGCATCAACTGTAACTTCAATTTGATCTGTTTTAGCAAATGTAAATGTGTCTGTATTACTATCTGCCACTGCATTATTAGATCCATCTGTAAATGTTTTAAATGCATAGTTGTCAGCAACATTAAAGTTAACTGTGCCTGTACCTAGTGTAGTAACATGACCTTGTGCTGTAACTGTAATTTCGTCTACAAATGTATTGGCAGCAACACTCACAGTAGAGTTTGCACCAGTAACATTGTGCGATACTGTTACTTGATCTGTTGCACTAACTTCAACTAAAATATCTGTGCCACTGTCAAACAATAGTGTATCGCCATTGTTTACATCTTGTGTTGTTGTGCTATCGCTAATTGTAAATGTTGTACTAATACTTTGTGTACTTGCGGCGGTTACGTGCCCTTGTGCATCTACTGTAATAACTGGAATTGCAGTATTACCACCATAACTTTGTGCTGTTACGCCACTGTCTGCGTGTCCTATTAATACATTATCGCCATGTGTTGCATCATTACTAGCGACAGCAACTTCAATTTGGTCAGCAGCACGTATTTTAAATGTGTCGTTGTTTGATCCTGCGGCTGCATTTGTAGCACCATCTGTTATAGTTTGAAATGCATAATTACTTGACACATTCCAGTCAATTGTACTAGACAGTGTTGCCCAAGATACTGCACCACTTCCATCTGTTTTTAATACTTGATCTGCTGTTCCGTCAGTTGTTGGAAATGTAAACGCACCATTAAATTGTGTGGCACCCGTTCCCAATACTTTAAGTCTACTTGCAAGTGTATTTGAAACTCTAGTTTGAATATCAAAAGATGAATTGCCTACAGTATCAGTTGCAATTGCATTTAAAGACACACTGTCAACATATCCAATAGCACCACGAGCTAGACCTTGTATTTTAAAAATTTCATCGTTTGCCGCAACTGCAGTTGGTGTGCCTCTGTTACCACGTGACCTATAAAAAGTATGATTAGGACCATCTGCTCCTGAACTATTTTGAGTGAATCTTGCTTCTACTTTTCCTGAAGATAGCCCGCCAACTTCCAACAGTACTGCAGGATCAGTAACATTAATACCTATTCTACCGTTTATTGTATCAACAAATAATAAACTGGTGTCATCTAGTCTGTCGTCAGCACCAACAATCATCATGTTACCAGCTGCACCAAGAGTAGTGTCTATAACACCCGGTGCTGTAATAACTTTGTTAAAGTCCCATTCATCATTTGTGCCATCATATAATATAGTAGCGTTAGCACCATCAACTGTAATGCCTGCGCCGTTGGCTGCAGTAGCATCAGCAGCACCACTAGCTATAGTAATATTAATGTCATCTACAGCTAGTTCAGTACTATTGATAGTAGTGGTTGTTCCGTCTACTTGTAGGTTACCGCCTACAATAACATTACCAGTTGTTGTGATAGTTGTAGCTGATCCGCCGCTTAGATAAGTTTGAACACGTGCATCAGTATAATAAAGGTTATTCGTTCCGTCACCTGCGCCTGGTGCACTTTCACCTACGCTGTTGTCTGACCCTTCTGATAAATCATTTGTGTTGTTGCTAGATAAATCAAGACCGCCTGTAACATTAAGTGCTATTGTTAGTGTATTTGCTACGTCATCATATGTAAGTCCAACGTTAGTGCCAGCAACTAATAATGCTGCAACCCTATCGTCAACTCTCTCTTCAGTAAAATATAAATTAGTACTACCTTCAGCAATTACATCTGTATCTGCATCAATTGTAAGAACATCACCATTTGACTGATCTACATCTAGTCCACTGCCTAATGTGGCAATCTCAAAACCTTTACTTAAAGCCATACGTATATCCTATCACTCTGCTTATACGTATTTATGTGATTATAAACCTTTTAATCTATCAATCTCTTGTTGCTGTAAATCTACTTTAGCTGACAGTTCTTTTACTGCTTCGATTAGTAGAGGTACTAGTCTATCGTACTGTACAGTTTTGTAATCAGTGCCTTTATCTTCGTTAATAGGTGCTTCTTTTACAACTTCTGGTAGTACTGCTTCTACTTCTTGTGCACTAACACCTGCTTGTATACGGTCGTTGTTGTATCCTAACTGTTTTGCTAGTTCATTTTCTGTAAATAAATACCCATTTATACGATTGACTTTTGCTAGTGCATCTGGTATAGTGCCTTGGAAGTCTTTCAAACGTTCATCTGAATAGTATGCTGTAACATCGCCACGTGCCATGAGTTCGTTAGTAGTAATACTTTCGTTGTTATCATAGTGTACACTCATGTTTTTGTGACTTGCGTCAAAGAAACCACGTGTACGATATACTTCAAGAGGATCTGTAATATCAACAATCTTGGCAGCGTGGTTAGCAGATGTAGTACTACTGTAAGCGCCACGAACAACCCATACATGGTGTGGGCCAGCAAATGTTTGGGTCCATAGATAATCGTCGTCATATCCCTGTCCAGAACCTTGTCCAACACCTGCCATAATTTCACTGAGTGTTGGCATTCTAGCACCGTGTGTTTCTAGTGCTGCCCATGCAGCAGCAAATGTAAATGTAGCATCAGCATCAATTGCACTTAGATCGGCTTCGCCTACTACGCTACTACTTGTAGATCCAAATGAGTTTGTGTAGCAGTTGCCGGCGGTGCCAGCTGTTGATCTAATTCTACTCGGACGTATAGGCTTTGGCTCCATTGCACCCCATACAACACTGCTACTAGATGCTCCAAACTTATCACCTAGTAGTCCAGTATAATTAACAATAAATTTAGATGTGGCTACTCCATTATCTTCGACAACTGCGTCAAATGCTGTTGTACCAATACCAACATTATCTGCTGTATCAGTTTCAAACTGCATATATGGCGCAGCAAGCCTACCTGTAGTGTTATCACCTAGTGCTGTTAGTTTTGTTACTTCCATACCATAGTCAGTTACAAGTAAACCAAATTGATTATTTGATACACTACTCCATGTACCGTCGCCACGTGCAAGTTTAATACCTGTGTAGTTGCCTGCACTGCCTACCATTTGCAATATATTATAAGTTCCAGTATCTCTAATATCAAGAGTAGACACCGGGCTTACCCTATTAATACCCACACTGCCAGTACTTGTTACTGTAAATTTTCCATTAGCCCCGTTTAAGTCCCAGTCTGTACCAATTCCAAAATTTTCACTACCATCAAGACCAAAATACATACTACCTTGAGAATTCTTTAGTTGTATTGCCATATCTGAAGTCAATGAGGTTTCAAACGTTGCGACTTCGTTGACTGAGTCTCTGACATGAAGTTTATGTGTAGGAGCAGTTATGCCAATACCTACATCACCGCCTGGTATAATAGTCATTGCCTCAACAATATTACTATCAATAGGAACACCGTCGCCATCTGCTGCATTTGCAATTAAGAAATCCATTTTACCATAACTCGACCACATTGCCATACGTTCTGTACTGCGGTGATCGTATATTAATCCGCCACGAACTTGGTTGCTATGTCCAAATATCCAACCATGCTGACTGTCAGCACCTGATGTACCATCTAACCAGTTTCCGTCTAAATTAGCATATGCTGACCAGTGTGTTCCAGCAGTGTCATATGTGTCGTGTACTTGGAATGTCTTTTTAACAACTCCTGCTTGGTTAGCAGTATAATCCGCCGTAGATCCTTTAGAAATTAGTACAAGGCCGCCACCTTCGTTTAGCTGTAGTACGCCTCCACCGCCGTTGCCACTACTAACATAGGAATCTGTACTATCAACCCATAAACGCATACTTCTAGCACCTGTATTATCTAAAATACCAATGCCACTTTCATCATTATTATTGATTTGATTAACTTGAAGTAAACCAAATGCATTTGATGTAGTATTAATACCAACAGCACCCATCATATCTGTACGCTGACTGTCTGCACGGTGCAAGAATGTTGTTGCGCCTAGCTCATCTGCTATAGTCATATAACCAGTATCATCAGATAAGTTACCAATGCTTACGTTATTATTACCTGTTGCGTTTGTTCCTCTTAGATAATCTTGTCCAGCACTTTGTGCTGTTATGCTTAAAATTGCATCACCAATTGGCGATGTACTACCTATCATTACTTTGCCAGTGTCTGGTACTACAATACCATTGTCTGCATACAGTGTAGTTTCATACGGTTCGTTTGGCAATGCAATACCAGTACTTGGAAAAACATAAACTGCCAGTACATATGTTTTTTGTCCTGCTGCTAGCCATACCTTAATAGTATTTGAACCTGTGACAACGTCATCTGTAATATCAATAACATGCCAACTGTCAGTATCATTTTCACCATCAGAAGGCGCTGAGTCTGCATACTCTAACTTATACTCAGTACCACCATTAACAGCAACACGTGGATCATTGCCAGATTCAGCATCGTTTGTTTTAATTTTAGCGAACCAGCGTGTGCCGCCTACATAGTTAACAGTAAAAGTTTCGCTCCACGATGCCGTTGCATATGTTTGACTTGCTGCTAAGTAACCTGGACTGCTAGTTGACACATCTGTTGTGGTCCATACTAGAGGTATAGTCGAATCACCATCAATTGCACCATCCGCAGGTTCAAACGATGAAACACGCATACCAGGTTTAAAATCATAACTGCCAGTTCCACTTGGAAGTGGATCAGCATCTCTGCTTCCAAGTTGGAATGTTGTGTGACCACTTGCTGCTGGCATGACATTTAAAGTTCCTTGAACTCTTGCATCACCTGCTACATCCAATTTGAATAACGGCGTGTCGCTGCCAATACCTACTTTACCGTCTGACAGAATTGTAATTTGGTCATATGCCGTGGAGGAATATCCACGATCACCTCCAGTTAAGTTTGCAATAGGAATATAACCAATACTAAGCGTACCATCACTTCTGCCATGAACATAACGTTCGTTGTTTGGATCTGACAGATTATGAAAATGCATGCCACCGTAGTCGTTGATACGCCACTAGCCGCTGCTGCTTGCGCCTATAACATGCAACTTACTTCTAGGAGCAGTAGTATTAATACCAACGTCACCTGCGCTATCAATAGTCATTGCATATCTAGCAGTTGTTCCGTTGTGTTGTCTGAAATACCAATCTTCGTAAACACCATCGCCTCTAGACTCGTAGTATGTTTCACCTGTGTTTGATTGATAAAACATATGACCCATTGTTTCAGTTGTACTATAAGTGTCGTTGTGAATAGCTAGTGCCCAAGGACCTTGGTCATCTGTTGCAATAACAACAGTAGGACTAGATGAACCATCATCTGTAACTTTTAATCTATCTGTAATTGTTGTGCCGGTAGTAGTATGCCCTGTGGCAAAAGTAGTTCCGTTACTATCAATTGTAAACTTTTCAACTCCATTATAATAAAACTCCATACCACCAGTACCATCATAAAAGATGATACCGTTGTTTTGTTGACTATTACCAAAAAAGTAATCACCGTCTGATGTATTTGTTAGTACCATAGAATCACTATTACCAACAAACTTGGCAATAACTGCTCCACTACCTGGCGTCCCGCCGCCACCTCCACCAGTGTTAGTAAATGTTACAGTAGGTGTAGCTTGTGTACTACTTGTAAAACTGCTTTCGGCGTCTGCTGTTAAGAAGCCATTTTTGGCTATAAATTTTTTATCATTTGCCATTATAATTCTTTCTCTAATCTATCTAAACGGTGTTTCATTTCTTTGTTTTGTTCTGTTAATTCTTTGATAGCTTCAATCAATAGTGGAACCATTTTGTCATACTTTACAGTTTTATAATCTTCAGGATCATCGATTGCTGCTAATGTGACAACTTCTGGTAGTACTGCTTCTACTTCTTGTGCATTTACACCAACTTGCATGTTATCATTTGTAAATCCAAGTTCTTTAGCACGAGCATTTTCTGTGAAATAATATCCGCCTAAACTGTTGACTTTGTCTAGTGCATTAGGTATAGTACCATGGAAATCTTTGAGTCTTGGATCTGAGTAATATGCTGTTACATCACTGGTTGCTTTGATGTCGCCTGCAACGTGCAGTGTCATAGTAGTTTCACTACCAAAGAATTTGAAAGCATTGCCTGAGCCAAAACTTTGTGAGTCACTGTGTACATATTCCAGTGTGCCGTTTTGACCATATGAACCTGATTGATGGTCACTGAAGTTAATGTGTACACCAGCACCGTTTGTTGCACTATACAATCTTACTGCTTCATCTCCTATTACATGCAATTTGTGTCCAGGCACATTGGTACCAATACCTACGTTGCCATCTTGTGTAATAATCATTTTCGTTTCGCTGACAGCGCCAGAACCATCACCGCCAATTTGACCTACAGTATTTGTTTCTAGATATCTAAAGCACAAATCGTTAGGATTTGTTGGGTGTGTAGCAGGAGCATGGTGAATAGTCCAATGTCTGTTTGTGCCACTTGCAGGAACATTTGTAAGAACTATGTTACTTGCCCAGCTACCTGTATCAACTGCCATAATTTGTAACTGTGCTTCTGTTGCTTCGATTAGTGAACTCATATTACTTGATACTACACCATTAGGAACACTTTGAACTTCCATTCTTGTTGTTCCGCCTAGTACGTGTAATTTACCTTCTGGGGCTGTATTGCCAATACCAACATTAGTATCACTAGTAAGAGTTAGTGGAGTTGCAGCATTACCACTACCTTGAATAGATTGAATTTTAGTTGATCCATTAGCACCACCATATACAAATTTAAATGAACTTACGCCTGTGTCATCTGCACCAATTGCCCAGTTAGTATCATCGACTGTACTTGAATTATACCCACCATTTGTAGGAGTATCATAAAATCTAATAAATGGACTTGTATGATTAGTTGCTCCGATCGGAACAATATCGATACCTGCACCATATGCAGCGGAGGAAATTTCTGCAGTAAATCTACCTACGCCAACATCTTGTGTACCTTTACCATGTACATGCAGTGTAGTAGTAGATCCTGGATCTGTTGTATTAATGCCAACTCTGCTTCCCAAGGGATTTAAAAGTAATGGTTCATTGCCAGAATTTCCTGTTCCGCTGTCAGGGGAATTGTCATAACCAGCTTGAATATATCCTGCATAAGGAGTAACATCTAGTGTACCCATATGTAAACGCACATGTGCATTATCACCAGCTAATGTTAAGTGTGCAACACTGCTTGCATCTTCGAAACTCCAATCAGTTTCTAAGTCGATACCGGCTTTTTCAACCCATAATCTTGACCACGGTTGTGTGTGACCGATACCAACATTGCCTGTGTCTGCCTTTATAGTAAGGCGGGTTGTATAAGTATCGTTTAATGCTCCAGTTCCAGTACCAGCAACTTGTGTACCACTAGCAATTTCAAATCCTGCATCTACAGCTTCTTGTACAGCTACTCGCCAGTTATAATGACTTGCACTTGAAGTACCAAAGTGGAATTCTGGGCTACCGTTAACCAACGCTACGTTTCCAGAGTCATCTATACGCATCCTTTCAGACGTTAAATCAAAATCTTGACTTGATCCAGTATGGAAACGTATTGTTTGTGATTGTAAGTTTAATGCATTGAAGTTGTTTGGAGATCCTTCATTTGTAGCATTACCACCAGAAATTGCTGCAGTTCTTAATCCACCATCTGTTAAGAAGTGAATTTGTGGATTGTCCCATTCTGTGTCATTATCACTGTCTGCTTCAATTGTAAGGACTGTATCGCCAGTACTGCTAAACAAGTGCAAGGCAGTGTCTGGTGCGTCAGTACCAATGCCAACATTACCATTTTCTGTTAATCTTATCAACTCTGTGCCGCTGCCGGCACCGCCATTGGTGTACCATGCAAAATATCTTGTGCCTGCATCATCATTGTCAGTGTCAATGTTGAATGTCATGTTTTCATATGAGTTGATGTGTGCGCTGGCAGTGTCTGCTTGACCTAGTGTTAGTGTACCTGTGTAGAATACATCACCACTTGCATACAATCCGTAACGACTGCCTGTTTGACCTGCGGCAGCTACAGTTTCCAACAATTGAGCACTGGCAACATTGGAATCAGCGGCTGTTGTTCCTGCGCCATCCCATGCAAAATACGTTCTAGTATATAGTGCAGTACTTGTGTTTTGTGTTGCCAGTCTAGCAATTCTGTCTGAGACAACAGGCTCACTGTTTATACCTGCCGCATGTGTCATTATGTTGCCAGCTTGTCCGCCTCTGGCATGATATGTTAGTGTGGCACCGTTTACAATTGGATAACTGGTGTGAGCATTGTATGATGTTAGTGCATCAGCAGTATAAGCAGTAGCACTTTGATTTCTTAGTTCAAAAACTCTAGTGTTGTCGCCGCCTGTAGCAGCAAACGCTTCAACTGACAATCTTGTGTTTGGATTATTAGTGCCGATACCAACTTTACCGCCATTGTTGATGCGCATGTATTCAGTTGTACCTTCACGGAATATAGCAGGAGGTTGTCCTGACAAACTTCCCAAGTATAATGCGCCGCCAGCAGCTATAATTTCGTTATCATCAATACCAATACCTACTGAGCTAGAACCAACAAGCAAACTTGCATTTGCCACTGTGGTACCTGCCATTGTACTACCAGTACCACGCACTCTTACATCGCCGTTAACATCTAATGCTTCGCTAGCAGACGATGCCAAATTAATACCAACATTACCATTAACTCTATCAACAGAAATTGCTACATTACCTGCAGTACTATTATTATGATTTCTGATTAACAAATTGTTTGTACTAGCACCATCTGCAGTCAAACTAAATCCGTAGTGCATTGTGCCGCCAGCACTACTTTCAGCAAGTTCTAATCTAGGTACATTATTGCCCCAGCTGCCTTCTGAGCCGATCTTAACTGTAGTAGCAGCCGCATCGGCGATTGAACTTAATATATGAAGATCTGCTTGTGGTGTAAAAACAGTTGATCCAACTGTCGAGTCGCCTAAGCTGGCGAAGCCATTTTTGGCTATAAATCTTTTATCGTTTGCCACGGTTCACTCTCCCCTGTAGCGGCTATTTTATTTTAACTGTGTGTTAAACACATTAAATGTTGTGCTATTCGTACTTGCTGGTGTAGCCAATAATCTCATATTACCACCATTGATATCAACATCAAAACTTGCAAGTATTGTACCTGTATATGCAACACCGTATTCCGTTGCTACTGCAGTACTTCCATTGTGTGTTAATAGTAGTTCCGATATTTGTGTATGTGCACTAATATTATCTTTAATACTTACTACTACTTTTGCTGAAGTCCATCCGCTTGTACCAGTCAACTCAACAACTGTTTGTGATGTTGATGTTGTAGTTGTAGTTGTTTGGTCTAGTAGTACACTACCTGCTGTTGTGCCAAGTATCATGTTACCACGAACATCTAGTTTTGCACTAGGATTAGTTGTACCAATGCCAACATCGCCACCACTAGTAATACCCACTTTGCAAAAGCTGTCGCCAAATGAGGTACCATAACTTATTGCAAAGTCTGCATCTTGATTTAACCCTGTAAACCACTTGTTTGATCCAGTATCGGCAGTTTTATATGCTACTGCTGCTTCACCAGTAGTGCCATTTACTGCTTCGATTAAAATTCCGCCATTAGCACCACCATCACCAGCTATATTATGTCGAACGTGTAGTCTATAATCAGGAGATGCGACACCAATACCAACACGATTGTTTGTTTCATCAACAACTAGTGTAGTTGTATCAACTACTAAACTTTCAAATGTTGCTGTGCCAGCAGTGATAGGTGCTAAGTTAAAACTAGCATGTGCAGTATTGATATACGCACTTGCGTCCGGCTCTGGTGTATAACTATCAAAAAACTTAAAATTGCCGTCTGTTGTGTCACGGAAAACACCTGCATGAGCATATGTGCCATCTTTATACCCGCCAGCCCATCCCAAGTCTGGATTTGAATTTGTTTTACCAGCTGCGGTGCCTCCTGATACAAATGTACCTTGCTCAGATCCTGCAATAGTAAATGTAGTTGATGTAGCGCCAGTAACAGTTGCATCAGTTGCATTATAACCAGTTGGATTCATTCCAGTGATAGTAACTGTCCATCCTATTTGATAATTGTTATTTGCTGTATAGGTTTGTGTAGATCCATCACCACTTGCATCTGTAATAGTAGAAGTACTTGCATTGTTTAAATAAATCATGTTATCTGAAACAGCAAGTTCACTAGCCGTAACTGTAACAGTTGTACCGTTAACCGTGAAGTCTCCTTCTACAGTCAAGTCGCCAGTAAATGTACCACTGTGCCCATATGTGACATCCATATCGACATCATCAACGGTGATAGTGTTAGCCATCTGCGAAAGTTCAAATGATTTTGTTGACATAATAGATCCTTAGTTGTTAATACTATTTATCAACAACCAAGGATTAATATTATGCTTGTGATTCTGACCAGGATATTTTACCGTTAACTGTAAACGGTGTACTACCAGTAACACCTGTTGTACTTTGTGGCTGAACAGCCAGTGTCAACAAGTCAGGCCCTGCAGGGAAAATACCATCACCACCCAATATACTGTTACCAATTTCAAGCAAGTCTGTCAAATCAACCACAGTCGATCCTGCCGATGCTTTAGCTGAGTAAATTGCAGTACCATTTAGTAGTGTATCTCCTGCACTGTGTTTAATAGTTTCACTCAAACTTGGCGATTGTGCGTTTTGATAGGCAATAACACTAGGCAATGCGTTTTGCAGCAAGAAGAATTCGATATCTGCGTTAGCTGTAATACTTGCTTGTCTTAAACGTAACTGCATTCTGTTAACAATTTCACGTTCACCTAGTGCACCTGTTAAGCCGCTGTCAACACTTGGTGCTAGTCGCACACTAATAAGCGGAAGTGGTCTTGTTAAGTCAACTGCACTGGTTTCACCTAGTGTAAAGCTAGTCGATCCAGCAATAACACTATAAATACCACCACCAGTTGGATCAGCACTTGTAGCTGGATAACTAGTATAAATTTTACTATTACCACCGTCAACTTTAACTTGAGTTACATATGTACCTGCTGGCAAGTCTGTACCTGCAGTTTCTTTAATTTGAGAACCAACAGCAACACCAGTCGCATCGTTTGCTGCTACAGGAATAGCATAAACATAAACACGAGTACCGTTTAATGTAATTTGTTCAAATGTTGAAACATTATTACTTGTAAATGTACTACTCACACCATTGGTAAATGCAAATGGTTTACTTTCACCTGTAAACTGATATGCTTTATCGTCGTCAAACTTACCGTCCATGATAATCGATGTACCAAAGTGGAACAGTGTCGGTGCTGTTGTTGCTGTAGGACCGTTTGCAATTTCATATCTTGCTGGCAAGTTACCTGAACGGAAATATGATTCATCTAACACGTTGTTGTGTCTAAATTCATGGAAGTATCTAACATGTCCTACTCTGTCTTTAAAACCAAATCTAATCTTACCAGCACCATACCAACTATAGTCAATATAACCCATTTGGATTTTTGTAGTATCTAAAATAAATCCTGTAAATCCTGTGCCGTCTGCTTTATCCAAGTTCCAAGTGCTTTGTGCAGCTCTAGTATCGATGGTTTTTGTTGCTTTAACTTGTACTGCATCAACGCCACGATAAGCAGGTTGCACAACCATTCTAATATCAGAACTTACTTCGTTAATTAAATATGTTTGTCCACGTATAACAACCCTATCACCTGCTTGCAATTGTGTGGTGAAACTAGTGTTAATGCCAGTAACAACCTGACTGTTTCGTGTAACACTTACAAATCCTGCAATCTGTGTTGTACTACTACGTCTTACAGCGTATAATGCTTGCCCATCATATTCATAAAAGAATCCGTTTTGGTCGTCAAACATACCAGCACGTACAAAACTGTCTGTCCAGCCAGCACGTACATATGTTGGGAAACCTGCTGCTTTAACATCAGTCGGTGTTCCAGACATTGTATAGGTGAACTGGAATGGGTTTGGAATAGTTGCAACTGGAAACGATCCATTATAATAGTTTGTACCTGTTGCAACTTCAGCACCTGCAATAGTAACAACATCTCCTACTTGTAAGTTATGTTGTTCTTGTGTATTAATAGTTGCAGTTGTACCGCTTGCTTTGATCAAGTCTCTAACAATACGTGGTGGGTTAAAGTTAATAGCAAAACTTGTTTGCAAACCTTTACCTGATTGATAACGGAAATACTTACGTGTCTGTCTAGCAATCCTACTGTTTGGACTTGTACCAGCAGTAATATCAACACCACCGTCAAATGGTTTATGCAAGCTAAATCCATCTGGTCTCAATGACAACTGAGTAGCATAATAATAATCTGTACCAGATATATTACTACTTGCATTTTCAAATATAGTCATATTTTCTTCAGTAGTAACTGTGTCTACTGTGAGTTCTTCAACATATGATCCGTTGTTAATATATATTTTATCAAACTTTTTAAAGTTTGTCAAGAAGTTTGTTCCACTACCTACAATATTTTTTCCGTTTAATGTTGTATCGACTGTTCCGCTACCTTGAATATTTTTAATAACATTCGCTGCTTGAATTGTGTGAGTACCTGATTGTCCTGTAATGTTAATAGCAAGGTTAGCTAGAGCATCAATAGCACTAGTTGCTAATTTAATTATTGTTGGACTAATAACAATAACAAATGTATCACCAACACCACTTGGCAAAATACTTGTATTTCCGCCATCACTATATGTAACTTTTTCACCAGTAACTAAGTTATGTGCTGATGCAAATGTAATAGTATCGTTTGCATTGTTTACATCTGTACTAGTAAATGAATAAGATCGAATAGGTATTTGGAAATCACTACTCATAACAAATTGATTAGTTTGTGGAATATTTGTCATCGCAAACACACCATCATACGCACCAACTAGGTTAGCAACTTCAAACTGGTGAGCTCCACTACCTGTGCCTGTTAACACAAGTCCTGTACTGCTACCACTGTAGGTTATTCTTAAACCCCACCATGGTCCGCCACCTGGGCCATAGTTAACTGTACTACGTGGAGTTACTAACAAATTAATACCACGTTTTCCTGTTGTACCATCTGTAACTAACAAGTTTGATAGTTCTTTAAATGTTAATGTAGTACTGGTTGCATAACTAGCACTGTCACCAATGTCATCACTTTGACCAATTCTATAACTGTCACCGTCGTCGAACTCAACATCAATATATTCACTGTTAGCACCAAAGTCACCTCTAAATTCTAGCTGTGTAAGTTGTGCAGTACCTGGAATAAATCCAAATGCTGTTTCCAAATCCAAGAAGAATGTTTGTGTGGTATTGTTGTTTTGTTGTGTAATAGTTTGTCCAGTACCAGTAGCACCTGCAGTACCGTCACTAACACTAATACGACTGTCGTCCACACGAGTAAGAACAACACTTTGATTACTTGTTAAAGGAGGAATAGCTGTACCACTCACATTAGTATAAACAGCATTACTGTCTCCTGTAATCTTGTGGTTAGAAATATACACTGTGTTAAACTTCTCGTTTGTTTTTGTATAAGACATTGTAAATTCTTGTGGAACTTGTGCGATGTCGTCTGTATTTGGGCTTGACTGTGTTGTAAGTCGCAATACATCTTTGTTAACAATACTCGCAACCGCCGTAAACTGTTGAGTCATATTAGTCACAGTACCATTACTACTTGCAAATGAGAAACGCTCTCCAGCATTATAGTTTGTAGTATTTGCATTAATCACAACGTTTTGTGTAGATGTAATACCATGGTCCTGTAAAAATAATGTATTTCTATCACTTGTTAATGGATTAGCAAATACATAGAATATTTCACTACCTGTGCCATAGTTAACATTATTGTCGTTATAGTCAATAGTAAATCTACCAGTACCATTTAGTGTTGTTGGTACTGAAATAACTTGATTGTATTTTACACTCAGAGTACCATAGCGTCCATTGTTTCTTTGGTTAGTTAAGTAACTAAATGCGTCAGCTGAGTTTGTATAGCTTCCACTTGTTCTACCTTGGAAAGCGACAACCGCTGCAGGCTGTGATCCGCCTAAACCAAATTGAGAGTCTGCTAAGTCACCGCCACTAAATTTTTTCTCATCTTCTGTATAGCTACCAGCCGGGGTTGTATTAATAAAGTCGATTTGAAATCTATATCTGTCAGTACCGTAAACAAACGTACCAACACTACTACGTGCTTGTGCTGTGACTGGTAAAAATGTACGACCATTGCTTACAAACAATGAACTACTAACATCCAAGTTATTAAAAAGAGGAGTGCCGCCACTTGTGTTTGTTGTAGCTAGGATCGACGTGCTTTGGTTACCAGGTGAATACAAACTCTGACTTTGACCAGCAATAGTAAATGTAACATATTCGCCTGAACTGTTAACATCACCACCTAGTCTTATTTCTTCAATTGTTACATTAGTTGGGTTACCAGTTAGTGCTGTTGTTACGTCAACGTTAAAGTTGATAGCATTTGTACTACCTGAACCATATGCACTAGAGCTACCAGTCACTGTTGCTTCATTTGCTTTGTAAAATTCTGTTTCTCTAGTGGTACCGCTTGCTTCTTCGACTTTATACACCAGTCCTAAACGTGCTTGTCCATATGTATTGTTTAGTGTAGTTAAGTTTGCAGCACCACTAAGTGCATCTGTACTATGAAGTTTAATAGTATTAGCGTCAATAACTTCAACATACCAAACGCTTCCGTCAGCAAGTCCACCATCAGACGCACCATGATATGGTGTATTAAACAACAGTGTGTATCCGTCTCTAAGTTGGTGTGTGTTCCAGGTAATTTCGTCAGTGGTAGCATTCCATTCTGCAGGATCTAAGTATTGAGTATAAGTAGATTCCCAGTCATATGTTGTAATAGGTCTGTCTTTGTATGAACCTCTACCAGTTGATGTGGTTTGGTCTATTGTATCGCTAACATTAAAAGTTGCAGTTGTATCAACATAAGGCCTGCCATCTGGTGCAGTAAGTGTACTATCTGCAATATCCAAAATACGTGGACCAACCGTGTTACGCAAATAAACTTTTGTTCCTTCGGAAAATCCGTGTGTTTCATTTGTTGTCACTGTAATAGTACTTGGACTATTGCCGTCTGTCTGTGCACCGTCTGCTGTACTAACTGGAAGTGTTGAACCTTCAAAAAACTTACCAGGAACAATAGTTGTATAACTACCTGACAGGTCACCGCTAAATGTTGCAATAACATCAAGTTCAAAGAAGAACGTCAATGTATCAGGAACACTAGTAACAATAAAGAAGCCTTCAGCTTGATATTGGCTCAAGCCTTGAACACTAATCGGGTCACCAATGCTTAGTCCGTGTATTAGGCTAGTTGTAACTTTAACGTTTTTACTTCCACTAATGGCTTCAACACTTACAATACCATCAACTGGAGTGTCGCCACTGTTACTATAGATAGTAGGAATGTTATTAACTGTTTGGGTTGTTTCCCATTTCGTACTTTGCAAACCATATTCAAAGTCAGTATCGATTAAGTTTTCTGGATTGCTAACTCTTAGTTTACCAACAGGATCCAATATATCTTCTGCAGGCGTTATTTCTTGATAGTCATAGTCTACAAATATTTGTAAAATATCTGTATCATTCATTGTTGTAGTATCATATACTAGTGCAAATTCAGTTCTATCAGTTGCTACATCATAATATTTTCCTGCAAATCCCAGTGCTGGATCTGCAAAGTTATAAATGATTGTATTAGCTGTAATGTTAGTAATAATTAAAAACTTTTCAGCATTGATATTACCATCTACATATACAACTTGCTCGCTTGCATCAAATGTGTACTGTCCTACTAAGAGTTTCTTGGCCATATTATCTTTATCCTAATGCTATCGCATATGCTATTGCTTCTGAATCACTAACGCCACTGCCGCCTGAAACAGTTCCAGTAATTGTACCGCTAACAGTAAGGTCTCCAGCAATATTACCGTCCCCAGAAATGTTTAGTTCATCAAATTTATTTGTACTTACACCCAAGTCTGCTGTACTATCTCCTGGTACTAGTCCTGTATCAATTGTAAACGATTTTTTTGCCATTAGCTATTCCTTTTATGTATTTATGTGTCTATTGCTGTTAATGAAATCTTGTAAACTGTGCTTGCTGTTGTTGCGCTTGTTGCAAGAAGCCTCATTGATCCGCCACTGAGATCAGCATCAAATGTTGCTAATGCAGCACTTCCAGTAAACATAGTACCGTATACTGTGACAAATGCATCTATACCATCGTGTATCATAAGTGCTTCTGTTACTTGATATTCCGATCCTCTTGTAATCTGAATCATAAATTTAGCACTTCTATAAGTTGTTGAACTTAGGGTTGCAACTGCGGTTTCAGTAGTTGTTGTTAGTGTACTAGTTACATAATCTCTGTTAACAGATTGTAGTCTAATACTACCTTCAACGTCAAGTTTAGCAGTTGGATTTACTGTACCAATACCAATATCGCCACGTCCAGTAATAATCATCTTATCGCTAGCTGAACCTCCATTTGTAGTTTCAAATACTAGGTTACTTGCTGCTTCGTCGTTGTCGCCAAAGTCAGTGTCATTGACTGTTAGCATTTTGATACGTGCTTGGTTTGTTAGGTTGTTCGAATCTTGGTCTTTAAACAGGATCGCTGGACCACTTGGCGTAGCACCATGGTCTGATCTGTTCAGTTCTAAGCGTAGCATGTCTGTTGTGCCGGTGTTAGCACCTAGCCCACCTGTGTACATGTGTAGTTTAGCATTGACTGTTTCTGTACCAATACCAATATCACCTGTAGTATCTATTACAAGTCTGTATGCACTATCACCTTGATCGTAAATTTTAAGTTCGCCCGCATCTGTGATTAAGCGGAATTCTCCTTCAGTGTTTTTAAGATCTAAACTTGCCTGATTGCCATCACCTGCTTCTGCTTTTAGTGCAACTGTTGCTCCTGTATCATAAACGTGTAGTTGTCTGCCAGGTGCAGTGGTACCCATACCAACGTCACCATCGTTTTCGATAGTCATTCTGACAGTGCTTGCTGTACCAAATTGCAATGGCATAGTGTTACTATGTTCTGTAGTAGACATAATATAACATGCGTTTGCTGCAGTGCCTGTGTATGATTGTCCTGCACTACCTTCAGTACCAATTACCATCATTTCACGTGCGCCGTCTTGCATAAAGACTAAGTGTGTATTGTGTGATTCGGTTACATCGTCTGTATCTGCGTTAATTCTAACAAATACATCACCTGCGCCTTGGAATCTAGCACTACCAACAACATCTAGAGCATAACCAGGTGTAGCAGTATTAATACCAACTCTGTCGTTTGTTGCGTCTACTACTAGTGTATCTGTATCAAATGTTGCACCTGTACCGATTGTTGCTGATCCGCTAGTCTGTAAATCACCATTAACGTCTAGTTCAATACCAGCGTCTGGTGTTTTACCAATACCAACTCTTGCTGCACCACGTGGAACATAAATTGCATCAACATCATCTGCTGTATCAGAACTGTTAGCATCGTGTGTGCCTAGTTTTAAGTAGTTTGCACTACCGTCATAATGTATGTAAGCACCTTGGAACAATGGACTTGCACCCATTGGTCCTTCAGTAAATCTAATACGTCCGCTTTCAACTTGGTTAACTGCACTACCTGCTAAGTTAATAATAGGACCAGTTGTAGCATTGTCTCCTGCAACAACTTGTAGCTTTGCACTTGGTGTTGTAGTACCAATACCAACATTGTTTGCACTTGCATCAACTGCAAATGTAGTCGTGTCAACTGTTAAATCACCAGTAATAGTAACATTACTACTGAATCCTGCATTACCACTTACACTTAGAATGTCATCGATTGTAGTTGTGCCGCCAGCACTATCAATAGTTAGGTTACCACTTGATGTATCAATTTCATTATTACCTGTTACACCAACTTTAATATTACCAAGTGTACCACCTGTTGCTGTAATATCACCTGATGCAGTAACAGCACCGCTAGAAACAACAACTCTAAATGTTTCGCTGCTTGCTGCGCCAATGTCAAAGTTTGTTCCATCAAAACGGAAATTTGCACTATCTTCTAGTTCTCCGCTAGTGCCTGCAATAACAATACGATTGTCTGTTAAGTCACTTACTTTAGCACTAGTAAATGTTGCGGCTGCTGAACTTAATGTACCTGCAATTGCTGTATTACCTGTTGCACTCGCAACTGTAAACTTGTTTGTATTAATATCAAAGTTACCATCAATACCAGTTGCACCGCTTACGTCTAACGAGTTTGCACTTAGTGTTGTGAATGCACCTGTACTTGGTGTTACACTACCAATAGGAGTTCCTTCAACAGCACCAACAGTAATTTTACCATTTGATTCTGTGATAGTTGCATTGCCTAAGAAAATACTAGACCCGCTTAGATATAAGTCACGCCACGAACTTCCTGATGCACCCAAGTCATATGTTTCATGCTGTGATGGTATTAGATGGCTGTCAATATCTGCATTAACTGTAACTGTGTCTGTTGCTGCATTACCAATGTCAACATTACCGTTCAGTACAGTATTACCACCAACTGTTAAGTTACCAGTTGTTTCAGTGTGTCCTGTTGTATTTGCAACTGTAAAGACACCGTCCATGTCAATACCACCATCTAAACTTGCAAGTCCTGCAACGTTTAGTGTACCTGCGGTTGTAACATTACCTGTTGAGTTTGCTACAATAAATGCTGTTCCGTCGACTGTAATACCATTGTTTGCTTGTACTGTGCCGCTAAATGTTGCTGTATTTGTAACACCTAGTGTACCTGACACGCTAACATTGTCATCTAGTGTTGTTGTACCGCCAGCACTGTCAATTGTTAAGTTACCTGAACTTGTATCGATTTCATTTGCACCAGTATATCCCATACGGATATTTTGTCCAATAACATGCTTAAACTTTGCACCACCATAGTCTGCTAGTGTAAATGGTCCTGCGCCAGCTGGATCAAATGCATTTGTACCACTAGAATCTGGAATGAACATAAAGTCATAATCAGTATCATCAAATCCAAAGAAACCAACTTTTGCTGCTGAACCATCATGCCAACGGAAAACTATTCCTCTATCTAAGTTATCATCTGCAGTTGGTGGTGTAGATCCACCTAAGGTAAGAACAGGGTCATTTAATGTCTGTGTACTTGTACTTGTAGTTGTACCTTGTACAGTCAAGTTACCAGTAATAACAACATTACCGCTACCGTCAACTGTAACTTCATCGTGATTTGTAATGCCTAAGCTAGTTAATGTAACTGCACTCAATGTTTGAGAATACTTATATGTAGTTATTAAATCGTTTAACGCTGGTGCAACACTAAATGTAACATCACCTGTTGATGAATTAAATGTATAGTCACCACCATCGTCAACAAGAACACCGTTAACAAACACAGACAATGTAGTAAATCCTGTTCCTATATTGAATACTGTTGTTGTACCGTCACCGGTGTAAGTTGATTCAACAAATGCCTGGCCGGCATTAACATTTTCAATTCTAACTGCGCCGCTGTTTGTATCTACATCAATGTCTATACCAGTACCACTTACAAGTGTAAGAGCATCGCTGTTGCCGCTCACATTATATGTTCCGGTTTCACTCCAAGTATATCCACTATCTGTGTCTGTAACAATAATACTTTTAATAATATCTTGTGCACTACCTGGATCATTATTTAGACTTGTGTTTGTAATTCTAATAGCTTTATTTGTAGTGTCAACATCAACGTCGATACCTGTACCGCTAACAACATCAAAATTATCTGTGTTACTACTTGCATTGATTGTACCAGTTGCACTCCAACTATACCCACTGTCAGTGTCAATGACATCAATACTCTTAAAGATATTTTGTACACTACCTCTATCAGTATTGTCTACTAAGATTGATTTGTTTGTAGTATCAATGTCTAAGTCAATACCTGAACCACTAACAAAAGTTATACTATCAGTATTGCTGCTTGCTGTCCAGTTTCCTGTTTGTGCCCATGTATACCCACTGTTAGTATCTGTTACATAAACAGTTTTAATAATACTTTGTGAACTACCTTTGTCTGTATTTTCAAATGTAATTGTATCACTAGCCGGCGTAGTGGTGATACTCATTCCAGTGCCACTTACACCCAGTGATAGTGTATCAATATTTGAATCTGCAACAATGTCACTTTGACTGGCTACTGCAATTGTTTTGAATGCATAGTTATCTGCAACTGCAAAGTCAACACTGCTAGTTGACTGTGTTAAAACGTGTCCGTAAGTATCGTATGTTTGTGCACTAATAAATGTGTTACTTGCAGAGCTTACATTAGCAACACTACTTGTGTCAGCATGTGCAATAGTAAAACTATCTGTTGCTGCATCGCCAGCAATAACAATACCATCTATGCTATCAACTTGTGCTGCGGTAATAGTTAATGTATCAGTATTACTATCAGCAATTAATGCCGTGCCGCCAGCTGAAACTGTTTTGAATGCATAGTTGTCGCTGACATTAAAGTCAACACTGCCTGTTGCAACACTTGTTACATGCCCTTGTGCATCTACTGTAATTTCATCTACAAAAGTATTTGCTGCGGCAGTAATAGTTGTGTTTGCACCTGATACATTATGCTGTACTAATATTGCACCTGCTGTAGTGTCTACATCTAAGTCAATTGCTGTACCACTTACTAATTTAAATGCAGATGAGTTAGATCCTGCGGTTATTGTTCCAGTTTCTGCCCAAGTATATCCAGCATCTGTGTCTGATACTTCAATACTTTTAAAGATATTTTGTGCACTACCGACATCAGTGTTAATAATAAGTATTGCATCATTGGTTGTGTCTGCATCTAAATCAATACCAGTGCCACTAACAAGTGTAACTGTATCACTATTGGTGTCTGCAACTATATTTCCAGTTTCGGCCCAAGTATATCCGCTATTTGTATCAGTAACTGCAATTGTTTTAAAGATATTCTGTGCACTACCTACATCATCGTTAGTAATTCTGATTGCACCGTTTGTTGTGTCAATGTCTAAGTCAATACCAGTGCTTTGTACAAATGTAAAACTATCTGCGTTAGCGGCTGTAGTAAACGTACCTGTTTCAGTAAATGTAAATCCTGCACTACTGTCTACAACTGTTACTGTTTTAATAATATTTTGTGCACTACCTGTATCAGTGTTTTCAAATGTAAGTGCGCCTAATGATGTATCAATGTCTATGTCCATACCAGTAAGCGGTATTAACGTAATGCTATCACCGTTAGTAGCATTAAATGTTCCTGTTTCAGACAGTGTAAATCCAGTTGTAGTATTTTGTACAGTAATACTAGAAATAGTATTTTGATCACTACCTTTATCTGTGTTTGTCCAACGAATTGCTTTATTAGTGCTGTCTACATCAATGTCTAAACCGCTGCCGCTTACATATGTTGCTGTATCGCTAGTTTGTCCTGCACCAACATTTCCTGTTGCTGCCCATGTATAACCACTGTCAGTATCTGTAACAGTGAGTGTACCAAAATCATTATTAAAAACAACATTACTGTATGTTGGTGTAACTGTTTGTACGTGGCCATATGTATCAAATGTCATTGCTAGTGCAGCAAGGAATTGGTTTGTGTTGTTATTTGCAGTAAAGTCTGCTATAGTACTTGTATCAGTGTGTTCAACTCTTATAGCATACTGTGTTGTGTCAATGTCAATATCTATAGCACCGCCACTCACAAATGTAAGGTTTCCTACATTACTTGGTGCTGCAACACTACCAGTTTCACTCCAACTAAAAATATTATCTGTGTCAGT
>Ga0181580_10000954_pt1 | contig 22441 bp, 20 predicted proteins | sample 071ome_23_FD_132413 | JGI IMG/M metagenome (GOLD analysis project Ga0181580, IMG submission 132413) | Coastal salt marsh microbial communities from the Groves Creek Marsh, Skidaway Island, Georgia - 071403BT metaG (megahit assembly) | ecosystem: Environmental > Aquatic > Marine > Intertidal... | reverse complement strand
ACGGGCAATCCAAGCCTAGCTAATTTAAGCGCCACATCAAAATTATGACTGGCCATGTGCGGTGTATCCGACGAGGTCATTTTTGAGTTTCGCTTCCAAGTTATTCTTCACAAGCACGGGCTTCCAACCGCTCACTAAGCCACTTATTTATTTCAGGCTCAGGCCATGCCACTGCTCTTGAACCCAATTTAACTGGGCTTGGAAAGTCACCATTTTTGATTTTTGCGTACAACGTAGAACGCTTTAAGCCAGTGCGTCTTTCAACTTCCGGTCGTCTCAAGAAAACTAAAGTCATCTGGTTCTCCTTAATGAGGGTGTTCCGTTGAGAACTATCCACAACTAAAGAGTTACAATGAGTTCAAATATTTATCGTCACCCAAAAATCAGAGCCTAATTTTGGGTCAATATTTCCGCCCATTCAATTCTACCAAATACATGGTCACGGGGTTTATTGCTCCAAATGTTCTCTATCGTTTTAAGACTCAAGTTAGAGCTTTTAAAAACCACGTGAATGACTTCACAAGCAGATGTAAAATCAGGTGGCGTTTTGGGGTAAACAGGCATTTCTTCACTACGGAGTTTGTTGATAGCAAAAACTATAAAGCTATCGCGCCCTGTTGTAGTCTTTCGTCCTGCCTTTGAGTCTGGTTTACTTATTTCACCGTTTAGCAAACCAACCAACCAGAGCCTGGTTTTTTCTGTTAAATGTGCATCATTTTCAATGAGTTTAGCTATCGATTTTGCGACAATCTCAAATCTTCCTGCATCCACTGTTGCATCATCGATTAACCAGTCAATGTCCCACTTGTACACGTCTGCCCAAAAGTCAATCACACCGTGTCGCCAGACTACGCTCAAATCGTCTCCCAGTGTTTCCTTTGCTTTCTCATAAAGCAGCGAGATTTCAATTACGGCTTCCTCAAACTCCATCACGATAATTAATCTTTCTCAGTACATGCATGACAAACGCAATATCACAGAATTGAGTTAACAAAAGCTTTGACACCAGGTCTCTGATCTTTACGCCATTTCCAATTACTGGACTGCATTCCCACTGCCCCGCGCTTCTTGATCTGGCTTGCGAACTGAGAGCCAAATCTATGCCACCAGTACCGAACAGATTCATAGCTCACATCGACACCGCGTTCATGCAGAAGGTCTTCTACATTTCTCAGTGAAAGTGGAAACCTCACATACAGCATTACGTCAAGTTGGATGATCTCGGAACTCGTTTTGAAGTAGCGGAATGAAAGTTGATTGGGCATAGCTGATAAGCTGATTTCCAGAGCGCTGTCCAGCAAGGCGGTTTATTCTGACCGATTCCTTTTTAAAGATCCTTTGCGTAAGGTGGATTACATCCCGAAGACTGGCAGTTCACAGCGGCGGCGATTGTTGCACGCTCAAGAATGTGTTTTAGATCCTCTAAGGCAAGGCGCCCAATATCCTGAGCGTTCAAATTCCGTCGATACAACTCTACTAAAATAGTACCCATAAATGTGTCGCCCGCGCCAACCGTATCTTTAAAGGGTTTGGCAAGTGCAGCGCGTACGTCAAATTGATGCTGGGACGTGCGTACGGTGGCACCATCACTTCCTTTTGTTAAAATCATTAATTGAGCGCTGGAGGTCGCACATAACTCTGCAAAGGCCTCTTCCTGTGACATTTGAGGGTTCAAATACTCAAGGTCTTCATCAGAAAGCTTTAGGACGCATGTGTACTTTGCCATCCGTTTCAGGCGTTGAACATACGGTTCGCGATCCTTGACAACGACAGGCCTTGCATTGGGATCCAAGCTGGTTATCACACCTTTTTGGTACAGGTCCCGGAATTTATCTTCCCACAAATCCGCATCCTCTCCATCAATCAAAGACAGAGAGCCGATGTGAAAAATTCTTGTCGACGTTTCAATTGACGCGTCTAGGTGCCGGGCGCTGATATCGCGTTCTGCGGTGCCGTTTCGATAAAATTGATAACTCGGTTGTCCGTCAGAAAGGGACACAACGGCCAAAGACGTGGGGGCCGCGCTTACGGGCGCACCAATGGTTACGCCATCAGCCACAAGTCGATCTGACAAGATCTTTCCCAAACTGTCACCTGAAATTGGGGTCACATATGTGACCGGCTGATCCTGACGTGCAATCGCAAGAGCAACATTATAGCAAGATCCCCCGGGTATGGCCGTGTAAACCGGCAGGCTTCCGTCAAACGCCGTCTGAACGTAGTCAATGAGGTTTTCCCCACCTACCGTAATCATGATACGTCTCCCGAAGCTGATTTTTCAAAATTAGCCACAGCATCGGCTGTTAAATCGTTCTGGAACAAATCCTCTGCAACGCGCGGGGAGATTGTAAAGCAAGCATGACCCAACTCGGCAATCTCAACAATTTGCTGCGCATGCCTGAGTGAGGCCACAAGGGTGCGGCATCCCTCATGTTTCGACATGTGATGCATCGCTTTCAGATGGGCCATCGCATCCAGTCCCGCTTCCACCATACGCCCGAAATAGGGTGCGATATACTCTACATTTAAGGCCGCCGCTGTTACAAATTGCTTTGCGTCATAGCAAGCTGTCAGTAGTATCTTTCCACCCAGATTTTTGATTTTCGGCACCATTTTTATGCCGTCCAGCGATAAAGGTATTTTCACCACACAATCAATTCCAGCAGATTGGCCGAACCCATAAAGTCGTTCTGCGAATTTCACAGACTGTTCGCTATCCCCGCAAACTTGAGCATGAAATTCTTTTGCGCCAAGATCAGCTGCTGTTTGAACCATACGGTCCCAATCGATTTCCTGATACAGAAATCCTGCACGCGCTGCCAGCAACGGGTTGGTGGTTATCCCGTAAAACACACCCGTCGGCATTAAGGCATGCCATTCAGAACACTCTGCCGTATCTAGATATAATCTCACACTGGCTCTCCCCGACTATACACAATCTGACTGATGAGGATGCTTAAATTCAGTTTACATAGCCGGTCAAGCCGGTCTGATTTACCATCCATGGCTGATGTTGATTTAGCGCAAGCAAACCCTTTGCGGATTAAACACTTTGCCAAATCCACAGGATGTGTATCTGCGCGCCCCCACCAAAACATTCCAAAGAACCCGTAACACTGTTGTCCCACCACAGCAAAGCCTAACTCATCTGGATATCCACCAAACACCTTAAGGCAATGGCGAGATGCACCAAATAAATAAAGTTTCAAAGCACACCGCCAGAATCCCCAAAATCGCATCGGTAATATTTTGTAAGCGTACATAAAGTCGTTCTTACTTTTCAAAGAAATGATGAGTCTTGGTCATGTTGAGCACGCCTTGCTCCAAAGAAAAATGTCTTTGGAAGGGTAAGATCGCCGCGCCAAGGGCACGCGCATCACTTCCCAACTGACCCTGAACTATTTCAGGTATCTCAATCCCTTCAAAATCATATTTTGAAAGTGTTCTTTTGGTTGCGGCGCACAGTCGCGTGATTACAGGTTCGGAAATGCCGCCATCAATAACTACATGATCCATATCCAGAATAGATTGCGCATTCACGATTGCCAAAGCCAAACCGTTTGCGGCAGTTGCAATCCACGTTTCAATAATTTCTGCGGACCTAGGGTTATTTAAAAAATTATCAAAGTCATCAACCTGAAATCCATTTGCAAGAGCGAGTTTTTCCAATTGATGAACAGAGGCGAGCTCAATCAATTGTGCAGGCATATCCGCATCACCAGAAGCCAGTCCAAGAGATAAAGATCCCAATGCTCCTGCATTTCCCGTTTTTCCTGTGTATAGCTGACCATTGATCACGAGACCGCCACCAACAAAGGTTGCAACGTAGAGGTGCAAGAAGGAACTATTGTGATGGGCGTCTTCCAGCGTCAGATGGGCAAGACAAGCGGCAGAGGCATCATTTATTGATTCGGTCGAAAATCCCGACAGTGCCTCTAGCTCTTTGGCAAGTTCAACATCACGCCAGCCGGACATAACCCCTTCTGGTGCATCAATCACCTCTTCCCATCCATATAATTTTGACGGCGACGCGATTCCGAGACCAAGCAATCTCCTCGATTGCGCAGGAGACAAGCCATCAATAATTTTCAGATAGGTCGCTTTCAACCATTTGACCACAGTTTCAGGATCAGGAAAGCGATACCGCAAGGTTTCTTTTAGGATCACTTCATAGGTCAGGGAAACAAGTGTAATATCAGTAGATCGACGACCTACTTTTATGCCGATGCTCAAAGCACCATTTGCATCTAAGTCAATAGGGGTTGACGGTTGACCAACTTTCCCCCGAATTCTACTGAGTTTTTTCAGCAAACCGTCTTTGATTAAACGATTCACAATAATGGTAGCTGTCTGGGGGCTTAACTGTGTGATGCGGGAAATCTCTGCTTTGCTGAGCGGCCCAAAGCGGCGCACAATATCGACAATCAAACGTTCGTTATAATTACGGCTGCCGCTCTGATTGCTTCCCATCGGATATTGATCCGACAAAATATGAGGAAACTTAGAGAGATTATTGGTCACGTCAAGCCACCCGGTATTGTAGGGGAATTACCCCCTTCCGCAGAATTACGTTACAATAAAATTTGGGGTCAGACGTTGCAACTATGGCATAGGCCGATTTCACCCGACCATAAAACGCATCTGGGGCAAGCGGATTTAAGTTAAAACCTGGGGATTTCCGTTCTATGATTGATGCCAATTCAATATGTGCTGGCAAAGGATGCTCAGGCGCTTGCGCGTCGACTGCCCTGAAAGCTGCGTCGTCAACTGCATGATCTAGTGGAAAATGTTCAAGAATAGCGGATAAAACATCAGAGACCAGTAATCCATCAGCCCGGACAAGCCTTTTGGCATCTGATGATGCAGGGTAATTTCCATCAACAATTGCAACTTCATCTCCATGTCCCATGGCGCGCATGATCGAAAGCAAATCCGGGCTAAGTAATGGATGAATTCCTATCAACATGATTGGCCTATATATAACTTGCGTTTTCATGTACGCCTTGATCAACGCCAGTGATCATCGCAACGACATCATTTCCGGTGGCTGTTTTTGCATCCAAGACACCAGCGATGTGTCCTTGGCGAAAAACTACGATGCGATCGACCAGGTTGAAAACTTGGCGCAAATTGTGAGACACAATGACGACTGGGATACCTCTTTTTTTCAGTCCACGAATAATGTTTTCAACGCGTGTTGTTTCCTGGATACCCAATGCTGCGGTAGGTTCATCCATTATTATTAACTTAGAACCCCATCCTGCCGCTCTGGAAATGGCAACGCATTGACGCTGTCCTCCTGACATACCTGCCACCTGTTTGGTGAGATCTGGTATCTTGATACCGGTTTCCTCTAGCAATTCTGCAGCACGTTTGCGCATGGCGCGTTTATTCAACCATGAGAGAGGACCGAGCTTGAAATACGTCTCTTCCCTCCCTAGAAAGATATTCGCTGGAACATCAAGGTAATCAGCTAAGGCTAAATTCTGATACACAGTTTCGATGCCATATTCCCTAGCCTCAATTGGGGCTCTGAAGTTAACTTCTTCACCGTCGAATATGACAGATCCACTTGTGCGCTGTTCAACACCCGTGATGTTGCGAACGAACGTCGATTTTCCTGCGCCATTGTCTCCGACAATAGCAATATGTTCATCCGAAAACATTTTAAAATTGGCATCATTTAAGGCCTGCACACCCCCGTAATGCTTTGTCAAACCGCGAGTTTCCAGGATAATTTTACGAACTTTCGACATAGGTTCTGTCCGGATTGTAATTTGATTTTTACCCTCGTAGCGGAAAATATCTCAAATTGTCAATAAATAAATCTAATAGAATTATTTATTGACAGACCTGTTTTTTTGCGTATTTTCCCAGCCCAAGCTCCGCGAAGTGCGGTTGCTATTTGATTGGGAGAAATCTTACATGAACATGAAAATGGTTTATGCTGGAGCAGCAATAGTCGCGCTACTGTCCGGCACATCAGTTATGGCAAAAGATGTAATTGGATACATCACAAAATCAGCAACTAACGCAGGTTGGATGATGATCAATCAAGGTGCTGCTGATGCAGCTGCCGAAGAGAATGTTGAATTGGTCGCGGTAGGACCATCATTTCAGGGTGATCTGTCAAGCCAGCTTGAGGTTTTTGAAAATCTGGTTGCGCAAGGCGCAAAGGCTATTGGCGTTGCACCCGTCGACTCAGCCGGTATTGCACCTGCGGTAAATGATGCAATGGCCGCTGGCATCCCTGTGATTGCGATTGACACAGGTGTATCGGGAGCGGAAGTTACTTCGTTTGTTGCAACAGACAACTTGGCCGTTGCCAAAGTACAAGGCTCTGTTGCCGCAACTTTGGTCGCAGACGGTGACACAATCATCTATGTGACCGGAAACCAAGCGCAGTCTACAGGCCAAGAGCGTCGTAACGGCTTTATGTCAGCATTCAAAGCAGCGCGCCCTAATTCAGAAGTACTCGAAGTTCCAACTGAGTGGAACTCACAGCAAGCGCAAGAAGGCGTAGAAGCCATTTTGAATGCACGCTCTGACGTTAAAATGGTTGCCAATGCTTGGGACGGTGGCACAATGGGTGCCAAAGCTGCTCTTGAAAACTTGGGTTACAGCGCAGGTGACGTAAAGCTTGTTGGCTTTGATGGTGCAAGCGACGCTGTAGGTGCGATGGACGAAGGTTGGGTACATGCTGACACAGCTCAGATGCTCTATCAAATGGGTTATCAAGGGATCAAAGCGGCTGCAGCTGCTGCCCGAGGCGAAACGGTTTCAGCCCGTATCGACACGGGATTCTTCTTGGTAACGCCGGAAACATCAGGCGTTTACAAAAAGATGGTCGGCATCGAATAATAGAACATTTATGGGCCGCCTATGTGGCGGCCCATCCACTATCAACCCTTCAAAATGAGTGACTTCAAGATGGATCAGTCCGCTTCAGCGACGTCGGCTTTGTCATTAAAAGATAAAGCGATTCTGGCAATGGTTAGGTTTTTTCGTGCCGAATGGTCAGGAGCATTATTGGCGATCCTTATTCTTGCAATCTCGATCGAATTGTCCACCTCAGGGCGCCCCTTTTTTCATCCAACCAACTTGATGACGATTTTAAATAACTCTGCCGCGATCGGAGTTGTCGCGGGAGGCATGACGCTTGTCATTCTTACATCGGGCATTGATCTTTCCGTGGGCTCCGTCATGGGAATGACTGCCGCCTTGACTGGCTACGTTGCAAGCTTCTGGGGTTTTCCACCTTTTCTCGCAATCATGACCGGGTTGGGAATTGGTTTGATGGTGGGCGCATTTAATGGAACCCTCATCGCATATCTGGGCATGCCTGCCTTCATTGTCACTTTGGCAGGGCTTTCAATCTGGCGTGGCACCGGACACCTTACAACCTCAGCTCAGGCGACACCAAAGCTCCCAGAAACCTTTGATTATTTTGGAAGGTATAACCCCTTTTCTGGATTGCGAGAGACATATAAGTCTGGAGACGCAGAAGGCTGGGTCGCATCCGTTGGCGGCTTCATTGATGCAAACTGGATAAATTTTTTCCGTACCTTCCAAATGTCTATGCTGATCTTTATCGCTTTCTTCATTTTGGTTGGAATAATTGTCGCCAATACACGATATGGGCGGTACGTTTATGCAATAGGCTCCGGTGTATCAGGTGCACGTCAGGCAGGCATAAACACTCCTCAATATACTTTAATGACCTATATGTTTTGTTCGTTCGCAGCGGCATTAGGAGCGCTATTATTTCTTGGCCGGGCGCCGTACGCAAAGTCTGATTATGGTCAAATGTGGGAACTGGACGCGATTGCCGCAGTCGTAATTGGCGGAACATCTTTATTTGGCGGGCGTGGGTCTCTTTGGGGGACCTTCATGGGCGTCATCTTGCTGAAATTGATCAACAATGGTCTCACCTTGGCGCAGTTGGACACATTTTGGCAAATGGTCGTTACAGGCTTGATCATCTTGATTGCCGTGGGTCTTGATATTGTCAGACAATCACGGGATGCGGAAGCGGTTCGTAAACTTCTTTCGGCAATTGCGGCGGTGATGGCATTCTTAACTGCCATGACACCAGGGGCTATCTTCTTAAGGGCTAAAATTGCATTATGGGAGCATAGCTCCGCTGAGGCACTTAGAGACTCTGGCACTAAATTGGCGCCGGGACACAATGCGCGTTTGCTCTCTGATACCGATCTTAACGCTTTTCAAAATGCCGCATCTGCCAATGCATGGCCGTTTTTTATGTTTATGGCCTTGACGCTATGCTCATTGGTTTTGATAAAACGCCACTCTTACATAATTACTCTTTCCCTGACGGCTCTATTTGGGTTCGCTGTGGTGCAGGTATTCATCATGGGCTACGAAATCAGTGCACCTTTCTTATTCCTGGGTATAATTGCTATCCTGGCGAGTAGCCAAGTCCATTCAATTTTTGAGCGCGCACGCGCACTTGGAACGATGGCAATATGAGAGAGTTCAACTGACGAGGCAGTGCAGTCAAACAAAGTAGCCTCAAAAAGATCAACCTGACGTACTTTAAGTCTATTAGGGGTGGTGTCAGACAGACAGGCTAGAACATCACGTCTCTGACCGTTACGCCATCTCCAATTACTGGACTGCATGCCCCCTGCACTGCGCTTTTTGATCTGGCGTGCAAATTGAGAGCCAAATCTGTGCCACCAGTACCGAACAGATTCATAGCTTACGTCCACGCATCGTTCATGCACGAGATCTTCTACATTCCTCAGTGAAAGCGGGAATCTCACATAAAGCATTACTGCAAGTTGGATGATCTCAGGACTGGTTTTGAAATAGCGAAAGGATACAGGATTGGGCATGGCTTAGACGCTAATGCCCAACATGCTGTCGGGCAAGGTTGTTTATTCTGACAGTGCCTAATCAAGGCTTTCCTTGAGGATGAGCTTGTCCAGCTCAAGATCGGCAACAATCTTCTTCAGCCGTTGGTTCTCCTTTTCCAGGCTCTTCATTTCGCTCAGCCAAGCGCGGCTCATGCCACCATACTTCCTTCGCCAGCCGTAATAGGTTTTGTCCGAAACGCCGGCCGCGCGACAGGCGCTCACAACGTCCATACCAGAATTGCAGTGAACCTCCACTTCACGGATCAAACGTAATATATCATCTTCACCATATCGTTTGCGAGCCATAATCATCCTCCTCAAATTAATAGAGCTCTGTGTATATGTCCGCAAATAGTTCGGGCTCTGCTCAGTACGAGATGATTATACGGAGTAGATGATGAGACTTGATCTGGATGGTTTGGCGAATGCCCCGCGCGAGGCGCTGATGGAGGAATGGCGAGAGGTTGCGGGTCAGCCGCCTCCTAAACAATTAAGCCGACCTGTACAAAGCATTTTGGACATTCAATCAAGCTAGGGGGAGAGAAGTTATTGTCACTTGAGGCAGAATAGTCTTCCATGTTGGGGCAATGTATCGTCAATACCCGCAAGCCGCAGGCAATGCCATGCAAGCGCATGATTTGACGATGTGACAGGAACACCTAGCTCAGCCTCGATGGCCGCAACATCGGCCACAATACGCACCGACGTACATGATATGAACACCGCATCTACATGATGTTTTGTAATGATTCTTGCAATTGCATCTTTAAGGCTGGGTGTGTCAATTGCAGCAACGGTCGGGTCATGGGGTTCGTTGAAACTACCGAAGACCGGAACTTCAAACCCTGCCTCTTCCACCGATTGCTGAACCATTTCATTAACTGACTTTGCATAGGGGGTCAGCAACGCAATCCGCTTTGCCCCGAGAGCCCGAAATGCATTGAAAGCAGCAAAGGCGGGATTGGTGGTCTTTGCTTCCGGCTTGGCGGCTTTCAGGTTTTCGGCCACAGTTGGTGTGCCGAGCACAATTGATGCCGAAGTGCAGGCAAAGGCCAATACGTCAAGCGTGTCTCCTGGCAGGATCAATTCTGCCGTTGATGTTATCAATGGCTGCATTGCCCGAAGTGTATCCGGCGTGATATTGGGCGAGTTGGCAATCCGGGCATGATAGGTATCAACACCGGGCAAGGTAATCAGATGCCGAAGTTCATGTTCCAGCGTATAGTCGGTTGCCAACACCACCATACCTATCCTAGCCCTAGCACCGATCACCTTGCTTGTCTGGAACGGCAGATGTTCAATATGTTCTGTCTTAACTGGCATAGCTCATCCCCTCGTTTAAATGGGCCATTGGTTTCTGTCCCATAATGTCAGCCACCATCCGCGCGCATCCATTTGACATCGTCCAGCCCATATGACCATGGCCGGTATTGATGAAAAGATTATCAATCGGCGAACGATCAACAATCGGCAGTCCTGTTGGCGTCATAGGACGTAACCCAGCCCAGTATTTAATACCCGAAGCCCCGAGTTCGGGGCCGAACAACTCTCGCGCCTTTCTCAGCATTACCGTAAAATCAGCCGGGCTGTGCTGTGTTGAATAGCCAGCTATTTCCGCTGTAGCTGTCAATCGCAAGCGGTTCCCCATCGGGCAATAGGCCAGCAGGTTTTCTTCATCAACCCCCCCAAGTCTTGGCGGTATCCGGAGATCATCTGCTGAAACAGTTATGGAATAACCTTTCACCGGATAGACCGGCAACTGCACCCCAAGCTTTTCAGCCAGAAATGGGCTGAACACCCCGAGACACATTACGAAGGAATCGCCAGATATTTCACCCTTGCTGGTGCTGACCGCAACGACTATGTCGGACTTACGCCTGATATCTAATATTTTAGTTCCAAAGATGAAATTGCATCCCATCTGTCTACACTTATCGGCTAGTGCACGAGTGAATAGATGTGCATCCCCACTTGCATCTGTTGCGGCATAGAGCCCACCTGCAATCCTTTTCCCAGCACCGGACAGACCGGGATCTTTTTCCACAACCTGATCGCGGGTAAGTTCATGCACGGTCAGGCCCTGGCTTCGCAGGATATCTGCCTTCTGTGTCGCTGCCGCCAGTTTTGACGGATCTCGATAGAAATAGAGTAGCCCACCAGTGCGGCCATCATACTCAATTTCCGTTTCGCTGACGACTTCCTCCAGCATTGATTGTGAATACCGGCAGAGGCGGGCTTTCGTTTGGGTGTTTATAGCGGCTCGTTCGGAACTGCATTCGCCAAGAAAAGCCAGTGCCCATCGCCATTGCCGCACCGAAAAGCGCGGCTTAAATCGGATGGCTTGATCATTTCTGAAGAAAGATCGCCACATCATGCCTGGTGCGGCAGGTGACCCCCAAGCATAGGCATGGCCAGGGGCAACCAGTCCGGCGTTGGCAAAACTGGTGAATTGTGCCGGGCCTGTGTCACGTTCAATAACCGTGACGTTATGGCCATCCTTCAACAACTGATAGGCTGTTGTAATTCCGATTATGCCAGCACCTAAGACAACAATATGCATCGGATGCCCTATGAATTTTCGCCGCCGAATAATCATCGCGTAGTGATTAGGTGTCAAGCCTCTTTGGTTTTACCAATTTTAGGGTTGTAGTTTCAGGAGAGTTCCCTTTCTACCAAGAAGAGTTAAATGCAAATATTTAAAATCTTAAACCGCTCTAATGTCCCATTTTATATGACGACGGGGTGCTCGCAGTCCCGCGAGCTTAGTCATCAGCAGCGTGTGGAAACCTTACATGAAGCATAACTGCAAGTTGGATGATCTCAGGACTGGTTTTGAAGTAGCGGAAGGATATTCAATTTGGCATGTCTTAGAAGCTAATTTCCACAGCATTGTCGGGCAAGGTCGTTTATTCTGACATTGCCACCTCAACTCTTGGGGAAACTCTGACCACGGACAAAGTTTCCCATCACACTTATGTCTAACGTCAGCGCCTTTGGGACAGATTTGACGATTTGGAGTATGCGCTGAAAGTTAAAGGTGTGATATCATAGCAACTTTAATTTCGCCGCGTTCAAAAGTTTACGCGACGTGAGCATTTTTATTGCTTTTAGGTTGCGGAAGGTCTAGCGCTGCCGAAACTGTTATCGCTAACATAAATAGGAATGAAATGGGTCAGTCAGGTGAAAACTGGTGGCGTGGTTCTGTCATTTACCAAATTTATCCGCGTTCGTTTATGGATGCCGACGGTGACGGCGTCGGCGATCTACAGGGCATTACATCACGGCTTGATTATGTCGCTAATCTTGGGGTCGATGCGATATGGTTGTCGCCGATCTTCATGTCGCCAATGGCCGACATGGGGTACGATGTTTCAGACTATACAGCGATTGACCCGACTTTCGGAACACTGGATGATTTCGACGAACTCGTTGCGAAAGCCCACACGCTGGGCTTGAAAGTCATTATTGATCAGGTGATCAGCCATTCATCCGACCAGCACCCATATTTCGTCGAATCCCGAAAATCGAGAGATAACGATAAGGCGGATTGGTACATTTGGGCTGATCCGAAGCCCGATGGAAACCCACCTAATAACTGGTTGGCTATATTCGGAGGCTCGTGTTGGGAATGGGATACCCGCAGAAAGCAGTATTACTTTCACAACTTTCTGAAAGAACAGCCGGATTGGAATTTTCATAATCCAAAAGTGCAAGATTACCTTTTGGATACTATGAAGTTTTGGCTGGACCGCGGTGTAGACGGTTTCCGGATGGATACGGTGAACTTCTATTTCCACGACAAATTGCTGCGCGATAATCCCGCAAATCCTCAGCCTTGGGCGCAAGAATCGATACGACCTTTTGAGATGCAGTACACGCTTTTCTCGAAAAACCAGCCGGAAAATATCGCCTTTCTTGGGCGTATGCGCCGCCTGCTTGATCAGTATGACGGCCGTGCAATGGTCGGCGAAGTGGGTGATAGCCATCACGCCATAGAGCTTATGGGTCAGTACACGTCGGGTAAAAGGCTTCACATGGCCTACAGCTTTGAAATGCTGGGGCCCGACTTTTCCCCGAAGCACTTCAAAGAGAGACTACAGAATTTCTTCAACGGTGCCCCGGAAGGCTGGCCATGTTGGGCGTTTTCAAACCATGATGTCCCTCGCCACATAGGAAGGTGGCTGAAGAACGCTGTAGATCAAGACGCCTTGGCCAAGCAAGCAGCGGCCTTGTTACTGAGTTTTGAAGGATCGATTTGTCTTTATCAGGGGGAAGAGCTTGGTCAGGTCGATACTGAACTGACGTACGACGAACTGACCGACCCGGACGGCATTTATTTCTGGCCGGAGCACAAGGGTCGTGATGGATGCCGCACGCCGATGGTTTGGGAAGCGGATAGTCCTAATGGTGGGTTCTCGACGGCGGACAAAACTTGGCTGCCGGTGAAGACACCTCAGATGGCACGCGCAGTTTCTGAGCAGGGTGAGAACAGTGTTCTTGCATTCTATCGTGCGATGTTGGCGTTGCGACGTACCGAGCCGGATTTGAGCCTAGGTAGAACCGAATTTCTTGATCTACCTGAACCTGTGTTAGGCTTTACCCGAGGAGACGGGTTTTTATGTGTCTTTAACCTATCACCAAAAGCTGTATCATTTGCATTACCCGAGGTTGTGACGCCAGAGCTTCAACAAGGTGCAACGGTGACGAATGCCCCAATCACGCTGGCCGGTAACGGCTTTGTTGTCGGGCGCAGAACACGTTAACTCGCGCAGGAAGGGTGACCTAATATGGCAATGCTGCCACCACATATCACGAAGAACGACGTTCAGGCATTGCTGAACGGTCGTCACAGTGATCCATTCCGCGTTCTTGGCGTCCACAAGGTAAGTGGTAAATCCTGGTTGATCGCTTTCGTGCCTGATGCGGTTCGTCTGAGTGCGAATTTTGGGCGTCGAAGCGTCGATATTCCGCGGCTTGAGGGGCCGGTTTTTGCAGGTCAGGTGCCCAATTCGAAATTTAACCACCTTCTGACGGCAACCTATGCGGATGGGCAAGCATGGACGTTTGAAGATCCGTATCGGTTTGGGCCGGTATTAGGAGCCTTGGACCTGCACCTTCTTGGCAAAGGATCACACCGCACATTGTGGAAGGCCCTCGGCGCCCATGTCACAACTGTTGATGACATTTCTGGAACCCATTTTGCGGTTTGGGCACCGAACGCCGAGCGGGTGTCGGTTGTCGGCGATTTTAACGTATGGGATGGCTGTCGCCATCAGATGCGACGGGTTGGTTCAACCGGTATATGGGAAATCTTTCTGCCAGATTTGGGCGATGGGACGCTTTATAAATACGAAATCGCGCCCCAACATGGTGCCCCATTTATGAAGGCCGATCCGGTCGGGTTTGGGGCACAACATCCACCGGCCACGTCCTCGATCGTGCGGGACATTTTGGGCTATGAGTGGTCCGACGGCGAATGGATGTCACGACGCGAACGAGCCCAGCAAAAGAATCAACCAATCTCGATATACGAGGTGCATTTGGGATCTTGGCGGCGTGCTGACGGTGACCGAATGCTTTCGTACCGGGAGATGGCGAAAGAACTGGTCGACTACGCCAGTTGGATGGGCTTTACCCATCTGGAATTTCTACCGGTCAGTGAATTTCCCTTTGACGGTTCATGGGGCTACCAACCGGTTGGCATGTACGCACCCACAACGCGGTTTGGCACACCAGACGAGTTTCGCGCTCTGGTCGAAGCTGCGCACAGGGCAGGGCTGGGGGTAATCGTCGACTGGGTTCCAGGCCATTTTCCGTCAGACGCGCATGGATTGGGTCAGTTTGACGGTACGCACCTGTATGAACACGCAGACCCCAAGGAAGGGTTTCACAAAGACTGGAACACCCTGATTTACAACTACGGCCGGAACGAGGTGAAGAACTATCTGGTTTCAAACGCGGTGTACTGGCTTGAGGAATATCATGCTGACGGTCTCCGCGTGGATGCCGTCGCCTCGATGCTGTACCGCGATTATTCGCGCAACGATGGCGAGTGGATACCAAACCGGGACGGTGGGCGTGAAAACTATGAAGCCATTAACTTTTTGAAGGAAATGAACACTGCTGCCTATCGCGAGGTTCAGGGGGTTATGACCGTGGCGGAAGAGTCAACGGCCTTTCCTGGGGTTTCAACGCCGGTTGATGCTGGTGGATTGGGCTTTGGCTTCAAATGGAACATGGGCTGGATGAACGATACCCTGCGGTACATCGAAAAAGACCCGATCTACCGCAGCCATGATCATCAACTGATGACCTTTCCGATCGACTATTCGTTTTCGGAAAACTTCATTCTGCCGATCAGCCACGACGAGGTTGTTCACGGCAAAGGCAGCATGATTGCCAAAATGCCCGGAAATGAGTGGGAGAAGTTTGCCAACCTGCGTGCATACTACGGTTTCATGTGGGGGCACCCGGGTAAGAAGCTGCTGTTCATGGGATGCGAATTCGCCCAGTGGAATGAATGGAACCACGATATCTCGCTGGACTGGGATGCCTTACACGGTAAAAATCACCAAGGCGTGCAGGCGCTGGTTCGTGACCTGAATAACGCGTATCGCGACACTCCTGCCTTGCATCGTCGTGACTGTGATCCTTCGGGCTTCCGCTGGATAGAAAACGATCCTGCACAATCACTAAGTGCGTTTGTTCGATATGGTGAAGAAGGCGATGCCCCGGTGGCTGTCGTCTGTAACTTTACTCCGGTCGACCGCCGCTGGCGTATCGGGTTGCCCAGGGATGGGCATTGGGACGAAATCATCAATACCGACGCGGCGGCTTACGGCGGCGGCGATCGAGGGAACCTAGGACGCATAAATGCAGTACCGGGTCCCTGGGGCGATTTCGAGCAGTCAGCAGAAATTACACTTCCCCCATTATCTACACTCATGTTCCGCCATAGCGGCTAAGGAGGACATAAGATGACTGAGACTACACGACTTGTTCAACGCTCCATGGCATTCGTATTGGCAGGGGGGCGTGGGTCTCGCCTGAAAGAACTAACCGATCGCCGAGTGAAACCCGCAGTGTTTTTTGGCGGCAAGGCGCGGATCATTGATTTCGCCCTATCCAACGCGCTGAATTCAGGTATTCGCCGAATTTCCCTGGCAACGCAGTATAAAGCACACTCGCTGATCCGGCACTGCCAGCGCGGGTGGAATTTCTTTCAAGCTGAGCGAAACGAATTTCTGGACATTCTTCCTGCTTCGCAGCGAGTATCTGAAGATATGTGGTACCGCGGCACGGCTGATGCGGTCACCCAAAACTTCGATATCATCGACAGCTACGGTATCGACTATATCGTGATTTTGGCGGGCGACCACATCTATAAGATGGATTACGAGCTTATGTTACGCCAGCATGTCGAGGCAAAAGCCGACGTGACCGTAGGATGTCAGACAGTGGATCGAGGTGAAGCCTCGGCTTTTGGCGTCATGGCTGTGAATGATAAAAACGAGATCACCTCGTTTCTGGAGAAACCGGCTGATCCCCCTGCAATGCCAGGACACCCGGACAAATCTTTGGCGTCGATGGGGATCTACGTCTTCAACTGGAAGTTCCTGCGTGAATTGCTACTGAAAGATACCGAAGACACAAACTCGAGCCATGATTTCGGAAATGACCTAATCCCCGCGATTGTTAAAAACGGTAACGCAATTGCCCATAAATTCGACGATAGCTGCGTACGCGCAGAAGGGGCCCCCAGCTATTGGCGCGATGTGGGCACGGTTGATGCGTTTTGGTCCGCCAATATCGACCTGACGACCTTTACGCCCGAGTTGGACTTGTGGGACAGACATTGGCCGATCTGGACCTACTCCGAGGCCGTGCCTCCGGCGAAGTTCATTCATGATGAACGCGACCGACGCGGCGTGGCGATTTCTTCGATGGTGTCTGGCGGTTGCATTATTTCAGGGACTGAGGTGCGCAATTCACTTCTATACACAAACGTTCACACGAAATCGTATGCGGTGCTGGATCATGCTGTTGTGCTGCCTGATGTTGTGGTGAACCGTTCCGCGCGCCTGCGAAATTGTGTGATTGACCGTGCCGTTGAAATACCGTCCGGTCTGGTTGTGGGCGAGGATCCTGCAGAAGATGCCAAGTTCTTCCGCGTTACTGAAAAAGGGACCACTTTGATCACACAAGACATGGTGAATGCTTGGAAGGCGGCCAAGTGATTAAGGTGCTTTCTGTAACATCCGAATGCGTCCCTTTGGTTAAAACCGGAGGATTGGCCGACGTGGCGGGCGCATTGCCCGGTGCATTGATAGCCAAGGGTATTGCGGTTCGCACTTTAATCCCTGGCTACCCGATCGTTTTGGAAAAAGTCGGCAAAGCAAAAGTGGTTTTTAAGATTGCCAATTGTTTTGGTGGCCCGGCAAGAGTGCTGTCTGCGCAGCATGCGGGCCTTGATTTGTTGGTGCTGGACGCCCCGCATTTGTTCGATCGTGAACATGGCATTTACTTAGACGGCACCGGCAACGACTGGCCCGACAATATCGAGCGTTTCGCGGCGCTAAGTCGCGTGGCTGTAGATATTGCCGGCGGTGCGATCAGTGATTGGCAGCCGGATGTGGCGCACTGCCATGACTGGCAAGCGGGACTAACGCCATATTATATGAAGCGGGATGGCTCGGACGTACGAAGTGTTATGACGATACATAATATCGCGTTTCAGGGCATTGCACCGGCACAGAAAAGGGTTGAACTGGGGATTGCACCCAAGGACTTTACACCGGACGGGGTAGAGTATTTTGGAAATATCTCAACGCTTAAAGCAGGGCTTGTCTATGCGGACAAACTGACCACCGTGTCACCGACCTATGCACGTGAACTGATGACGCCAGAATTCGGAATGGGGATGGATGGGCTATTGCGCCATCGCCAAAGCGATCTAACCGGAATTCTTAACGGAATTGATGAAGCCGTATGGTCGCCCGAGGTCGATGAGCACATTTCAACCTACAAAACCTCTCGGGGAAAAGCTGCGAATAAAAAAGCATTACGAGTCGAGTTCGGTTTGCCCGCAAGCGATGGCCCTTTGTGCGTAGTTATATCGCGTCTGACCGAGCAAAAAGGCTTTGACTTGTTGCTCCAGTCGCTTCCGGCGTTGCTGTCGCGCGGTGGTCAGTTGGCATTGTTGGGATCCGGCGATCCAGCGTTAGAAAATGCCTTTGCGTCAATTGATGATCCAAATGTTTCCGTGCAAATCGGCTATAACGAGCCACTTTCGCACCGCATGATCGCCGGAGCCGATGCGATTCTAGTCCCTTCACGTTTTGAACCTTGCGGGCTGACGCAGCTTTACGGTCTGCGGTACGGAAAGCTGCCAGTTGTGGCGTTGACCGGCGGGTTGGCTGATACCGTGATCCCGTCAACGCCGGCGTCTCTCGCTGTGGAAGTCGCAACGGGCGTTCAGTTTCATCCGATAACAGGTCTAGCTTTGAGCGGTGCTTTAACACGCCTCTGTGATCTGTTTGAACAACCAAAGCTTTGGGCAAAACTTCAACGCAATGCCATGAAGCAACCTGTTGGTTGGGATGTTTCTGCTGCGGCTTATGCCACACTGTATAACGACCTTTTATCGGTCGCCTGATGGAACAGATTCAACTGTCTTCCGGTCGACCATATCCGTTGGGGGCAACCTTTGACGGTGAAGGGGTCAACTTCGCATTATTCTCGCAGAATGCCACGCGGGTTATTTTGTGCCTATGCGATGAAAAGGGAAATGAAACGCTTTTAATTGACCTCGCTGAACGGGACGGGCATATCTGGCACGGGTACATTGCCGGACTTCGCCCCGGTCAGCTTTATGGCTATCGCGTCAATGGTCCCTATGATCCGGACCAGGGGCACCGATTTAACCCGCACAAGTTTCTGATCGACCCGTACTCGAAGGGGTTGCATGGGCGCATTAAATGGCACGACGCCTTATATGGATACAAGGTTGGTCACCGCAATCAAGACTTGAGTTTTGATCGCAGGGACAGCGCCAAATATATGCCACGCTCGGTTGTTGTAGACCCTGCGTTTACTTGGGGCCGACTTGAAAGTGAAAAAATCAATCACCCGTGGTCTGAAACCGTTCTCTATGAGGCCCATGTAAAGGGGCTAACTGCAGAACGCAGGGATAGTCCATGCGCGGGGCATTTCCTTGGAATGGCGTCTGATCCGATCCTTGACCATCTAAACAAACTGGGTGTGACGGCGATTGAACTGATGCCCGCTCAGGCCTTTGTCGATGACAGATATCTTGTCGACAAGGGCTTGAAGAACTTCTGGGGCTACATGACATACGGGTTTTTCGCTCCGGAACCCCGCTATCTAAGCTATGGGGATATTGCCGAATTCCAGCAGATGGTTGCACGTTTCCATTCGGCAGGCATCGAGGTCATCCTTGATGTGGTTTATAACCACACCGCCGAGGGAAACCATTTGGGACCAACCTTGTCGTTCCGCGGGTTTGATAATGCCAATTACTATCGACTATCCCAAGACCGGCGGTATTTTGTGAATGATAGCGGATGCGGGAATGCTCTGAATTTCGACCATCCGTTTGTTTTGCGCCTGGTCATGGACTCTTTGCGATATTGGGTGGAGGTCATGCATGTGGATGGGTTCCGATTTGACCTAGCTTCGACCTTGGCGCGCTCCTCTGGCGAGTTTAACCGAGATGGCCCGTTCATGCGTGCAGTGCGGCAAGATCCTGTTCTGAACAAGATCAAACTGATTGCAGAGCCGTGGGATGTGGGACCCGGCGGCTACCAACTGGGGGCATTTCCTGCACCCTTTGTTGAATGGAACGACAAGTATCGTGATCAAATCCGGCGCTTTTGGCGGGGCGATGAAGGGATGGCGCGCAAATTGGCCACCCGTGTAGCAGGCTCGGCTCTGAGATTCGACCACGACGGACGCCAAGCCACGTCGTCGGTTAACTTCCTGACGTCCCACGACGGATTTACGCTGATGGACATCGTCAGCTACAACTCCAAACACAATCATGCCAATGGGGAAGATAATCGGGACGGCCACGATCACAACTGCTCTGACAATTGCGGCGTCGAGGGGGCAAGCAATGATCGGGATGTGATCAACAGGCGCGCGAGACGTCGCCGGAATATGCTAGCGACATTGATGCTAAGCCAGGGAACCCCCATGCTGCTGGCCGGTGACGAACTTGGGAATTCGCAAAACGGCAACAACAATGCCTATTGTCAGGACAACGAAACCGGGTGGGTAAATTGGGACGATTACGACAAGGAGTTTCTAAGCTTCTGTCAGAAGATTATTGCCTTCAGAAAGCAAAATCCGATCCTGCGCCAGAAGCGGTTTCTGCATGCCAGACCAAGTGGATCTGATGGAACGCCAGATCTGTTCTGGCGCAAAGCAGACGGAATAGAAATGACAAACGAGGATTGGTCTTTGCCCAATCTGGATTTTCTGGGCGTTGAAATGCGCATGGCTCAGGGAACCCCTGCATACGAGCCACGATTTGGCGCGATTTATCTGACCTTTAATCGTGGGCCGGACGTTTGTATCAATCTGCCGGAACCGCCACAGGGTCAGCACTGGAAGCGGGCTTTGGATACTGGTGATGGTCACGCAAAAGCTGATCCCGACGGGCGCGAGCTTATCGAGGCAGATACAGTGGTTGCCTATAAATTATTTCCAATACAGGAGATGACTCCATGACCGTGAAATTGATCAACACCACGCCGATCGAAGGTCAAAAACCGGGTACCAGCGGGTTACGAAAAAAAACCCGAGTGTTCATGGAGCCGGGATATCTTGAAAACTACGTACAATCCATTTTCGACGGTATAGGTGGTATAGAGGGGCAAACCCTAATCGTGGGGGGTGATGGCAGATATTTCAACGATGTTGCGATTGCCACCATCCTTCATATGGCAGCGGCCAACGGTGCTATGAAATGCATCGTCGGGCAAGGCGGTATTTTGTCAACTCCTGCCGCATCGCACTTGATCCGGAAACGCGCGGCTGACGGGGGACTAATCCTTTCCGCAAGTCACAATCCGGGCGGTCCTGAGGAAGACTTTGGACTTAAGTACAACGGACCAAATGGTGGACCCGCAACAGAGAGCGTGACGGAAAAGATATATGCACGCACCCGCAATATCGAGAGTTACAGAACTCTTGAAGAGAGCGATATTGATCTTGGAACAGTTGCGGTATCTTCCTTAGGGCACATGCAGATCGAAATCGTTGATCCGGTTGAAGATTACACCGAACTCATGGCGCAGCTTTTTGATTTCGAAGCCATTTCAAACCTGTTCAAAAACGGCTTCCGTATGTGTTTTGACGCCATGCATGCAGTCACAGGACCATATGCACATGAAATTCTAGAAAATAGGTTAGGGGCACCGAAAGGCACTGTAATCAATGGCACGCCAAGTCCGGATTTCGGCGGTGGGCACCCCGATCCTAATCCGGTTTGGGCGAAAGAGCTTATGGCGATTATGCATGCGGAAAACGCTCCGGATTTCGGCGCGGTTTCGGATGGTGACGGCGATCGGAATATGATCGTGGGCAGGCATTGCTACGTAAGCCCTTCGGATAGTTTGGCTGTTTTAGCGGATTTGGCCCATCTCGCGCCGGGGTACGCAGGTGGTCTGGCCGGTATCGCGAGGTCTATGCCTACCTCGGCTGCCGCAGATCGTGTGGCGGAAGCCAAGGGAATCGACGTATTTGAGACTCCTACCGGCTGGAAGTTCTTTGGCAACCTTTTGGACGCTGGTAAAGTCACGATCTGCGGCGAAGAAAGTGCCGGAACCGGATCAAACCATGTCCGCGAAAAAGACGGGCTTTGGGCGGTTCTTCTCTGGCTGAACATTCTAGCAGTGACCAGGAAATCCGTCGCAGATTTGCTGGTAGAACATTGGAGCACCTATGGGCGAAATTATTATTCACGGCATGATTACGAGGCGGTAGATAGCCAAATCGCACATGACCTGATGAATGCACTCCGAAATCGGCTTGATACTTTGAAAGGCACGCAAGTTGGTGGTTTGACCGTATCCGGCGCAGATGAATTTGCCTACGACGATCCGGTCGATGGATCCCGTTCAGAAAATCAGGGAGTGCGTATCTTTTTTGACGGGGGGGGGCGCGTTGTTTTCCGTTTATCGGGTACTGGTACGGAAGGGGCCACGATACGGGTATATCTTGAGATGCTTGAAACGAACCCGAACGCATTTAACAAATCGCCTCAAGACGCTCTGGCCCAAATCATACTCGCGGCGGATGTCCTCTCGGAGCTTTCAGTCAGAACTGAACGTAGCACGCCCGATGTGATCACCTAAATATCTCGACATAATATGATTGTTTGGCATGTCTGCCTTTCACATTTCGGATGCGATTTTGCGGAAAAGTCCAGGAGGGCTAACCCTTTGCTTGGAGACGAAGGGATTCGAACCAGGTGGACGGTTTGCATAGTTCTAACGTAGCAATGAACGCGGCAATATTTCTGCAGTGCTCAGTGAGGT
>Ga0181580_10000946_pt1 | contig 22495 bp, 12 predicted proteins | sample 071ome_23_FD_132413 | JGI IMG/M metagenome (GOLD analysis project Ga0181580, IMG submission 132413) | Coastal salt marsh microbial communities from the Groves Creek Marsh, Skidaway Island, Georgia - 071403BT metaG (megahit assembly) | ecosystem: Environmental > Aquatic > Marine > Intertidal... | reverse complement strand
AGGTGGAAGACGAGTCCATAATAAAACCAGATGAAGTAGCAGCAAATGAAGTAGCAGTAGATGAAGTAGCAGCAGACGAAGTAGCAGCAGACGAAGTAGCAGCAGACGAAGTAGCAGCAGACGAAGTAGCAGCAGACGAAGTAGCACCAGATGAAACAGCAGCAGACGAAGTAGCAGCAGACGAAGTAGTAGAACCAGTAGAACCAGAAGAACCGGAAGAAGTAGCGGATGAAGTAGCAGATGAAGTAGCAGATGAAGTAGCAGATGAAGTAGAAGATGAAGTAGCACCAGATGAAACCAAGGAAGAAAAATACGACACTAACTATAATAATTTCATGAATAGTATGAACAATGAAGAAAAATTAGTATTGTTGGAAGAAATGATTAAAGGTGTTAAATCACTAGACAGTGATAAGACTCATAGTAAAGAAATAAATAGCATATTTTTACCTGTGATTGAAAAAATTTTGTCTGAAAAACCTCAATTACCGTTAAATAATGAAAAACTTCGAAAATATAATTCAAAACATCCAAAAAGAAGTAAAAAATTATTAGATTATTATCTCAAAGAGTTCATTATTTTATGGGGGATTAAGTCTTTCTTTGATAAAGGAAAGCCAATGAAATACCATCGTTCTAAGTATGCATTCTATTTTGACACCATAAGCGCTTTAATTTATAATAAAGAAAAATATTTGAGCCCGACAAACAATGGATTCTATAAAAATCAAATTGTATTATTATTAAAAAATAACGGTATTAAAAACATTACCCAAAAAAGAAAAATTCTTAAATATTTGAAGGAACTTAAGTCTCATGAAAAATTCGAAGGTCAATTGTATGATCACGCTCGGTTAAAAGAAATGGACTTCGATATTTATAAAGAAGAAAAATCACCTGTAATAGTAAATCCTGCGCTATTATCGAAGACCAAATCTGCCGATATAACTGATTCTCTACTTTCACTCGATTATAATAACTTAGGTATAATTTCAAACAAGAGTCAAAGCGGAAAGAAAGATGCGGATGATATCGACATAAAAGAAGATATGGGGCAATACAAAAAAACACAAAAGGAGAGTATGAAAATCATGACACGAGAAGAAATAAATAAACTGATTGATACAAATGAAGGTAGTACCAAATCAACGTTCAAATTTTTATACCCTCGATTAGGCGAAGAAGATTTTAATGAGCGTATTGTCATGAAAAAAGAATTCAAAGATACTCATGAAAAAGCCAAAAAGATAACATCTGAAAATGTGGAGAAATTAATTGAACGTAATTGCAAACGTAAAAGCGGTAACTTCGAGTTAGACCCACATCAAAAATTCGTTCGTAATTTCTTGCACCCTGATACACCATACAATTCTCTACTTCTTTTCCATGATTTGGGAACCGGGAAAACTTGTTCTTCAATATTAGTTGCCGAATATATGCGTGAATATTATGAACAAAGTAGTTCCGACAAGAAAATCTATATTATTGCTTCTCCCGCCGTACAAAAAAATTTCGAAATGCAACTTTTTGATAAAAACAAACTAGTAAATGTTGGGGGCGTGTGGGAAATGAACAGTTGTGTCGGTGACAAATTAATGCGTGAGATTAACCCAACAAGGTCCAAAGATTTTACCAAAAAACAAATTATTAACGCTATGAATGCGATTAAGAAAAAATCATACCGATTTATGGGTTATACTCAAATGGCGAACCGTATTAAAAAAACCAAGAATTTAAGACGTAAATTCTCCGATTCGCTTTTTATTATTGATGAAGTACAACATATGACAAGTGATGCTGTAAATATTCCTCAGGGAGAAGGCGGGGATTCCGACAATGAAGATAATTTTGTGGACTTAAATGCTGATAAAAAGGACAATGGTGTCAAGGATGCCTTTATGAAATTAATTAAAAAATGTAAAAATTTAAAACTTCTCATGTTATCAGCCACGCCTATTTTTGATCAACCCGGGGAAATTGTATGGCTTTTAAATGCGATGAATTTGAATGATGGACGCGATATGATTAAAAGAAGCGATATACTTGAGCCCGATGGTACACTCAAAGAGAATGGTGGGCGAGAAAATCTCGTTAATTTTTCTCGAGGTTATATCTCTTATATGCGGGGAAAAGATCCCTTGAAATTTCCCTTTTGTATATGGCCCACCGATAGTATGAATCCCGATGGATTGAAAAATATAATGAATTTGCCCGCTGATGACCCTAGACATTTTGATTATCCTAAAAAAAAAATAAACGGTGCCGCAATTGAAAACGGTTCTAAAATACAATTCACTGATTTAGTCGTACATTCATTGGAGGAGTATCAATTGTTAGTTTACAATATAATTAAGAATCATTTATTGCGTAAAAATAAAAAAAATGAGATTGGTCTACCTTTCCAAATGCTCAATACACTAAATCAAACACTTAATATTGTTTATCCACATGAGAATGTAAATGATATACTAGAATTGGAAGACCGTGAAGCAATAGATGAAAAAATTAGTAACACACGCGATATTAATGAATTAATTGGCGAGGGTGGTCTGAAAAAAGTTATGGAATATGATAGCAAGACAAACCGATATTCATATATACCCAAATTTATGGTTACAAAGGGCGAAAATAAATATGGTTGTTTTCACCACAAGGTATTGCCGAGATACAGTAAAAAAATCTCGAAAATTTGCGATTCTATTGACAAATCTGAAGGAATTGTATTGGTTTATTCGCAGTATATTTATTCGGGATGTGTTCCTTTGGCTCTGGCGCTGGAAGAAAGAGGCTTTGGACGCTTTGAAACTCGTAATACTAGGGTTGCCCAGAAGAATCGTAATTTACTCAACGCGAAAAATAAAATTGACCGAAGTAAAGGAAGTTATATTATGATTACGGGCGACAATAAATTAACGCGTAACCTGGAAGAAGAAATCAACGCGGCAACAAATGAAGAAAACAAAGATGGAAAACACATAAAAGTGATTATCGTGTCACGCGCCGGTTCTGAAGGACTCGATTTCAAAAATGTAAGAGAATTACATATTATGGAACCGTGGTATAATTTGAATCGCATAGAGCAAATCATTGGAAGGGGAATACGTAAGTTGAGTCACTGTCAACTTCCATTTGAAAAGCGTAATTGCTCGGTATTTTTATATGGTACAATAAATCATGTGTCAAGCGATAATCCGAATTTGGATTCGGATTCGAATATGGATTCGGATTCGACAAGTTCTCAACAAAAAAATACAAAACAATTGTTAGTAAAAGAACGTTTCCGTGACATTTATGATTCGACGGACGAAGAAATGGCTGACATGTATGTCTATCGTCATTTTGCCGAGAGTAAAGCGAAGAAAATCGGCGCAATTACAAGAATCTTGAAAGAAAACGCGGTTGATTGTCACTTCAATAAACGAGTTATCGTAAAAGACATTGTTAAAGTCATAAAATTGTCCAATGGTGAGAAAATAGAATATAATATGAAAGACAGTGATGGTAGTATGATGTGTGATTATATGAATTGTAATTATAAATGCAATATTAATAAAGAGGCAATAAATATTGACGACGAAATCATAAGTTTGGGTACATACAATGAGAATTTTTTGATGCTTAACGTGGGTAAAATAAAGAATAAAATCAAAAAAATATTCAAACAACACAATATCGTGGAAAAAGAGAATTTAATGAAAATGATTGGAGAATACCCCGAAATGCAAGTTAATTTGGCATTGAGCGAATTATTAAACGGTGAAAATATATTGGGGAAATATAAACGTTCTGGGACATTGAAAAACGTGGATAGTTATTATATTTTCTTACCTGATGACAAACAAAATAATAATTTGTCTCGGGATGAATTGGAACGAGATACAATGGTACCCATTGAAAAAATTGATTTCATGAATATTCCCGATGAAGCTGGACGATATAAAATTGATAATTTTAATGACCCTGGGATAATTGAAAAAGGCTTGGAAAAACTCTTTGCACTTTTAAATAACAAAGGAATTAAATATACACCTGAAATTATTCGGGAACATAAGGAAATAATACAGTTGAAATTGACAATAGATTATTTAATTGGCGAAAAGATTAAAATGGAAAAAAGAGATTTGGAAACTCTAAAAGATTCAACCAGTAGTTCGGGAGTCTCATCTCGCAAAGAAAGTAAATTTTTGAGACAGAAATTAATAACATATGCTATGTTGAATCACATGGATGTATTTAGTTTTGAAGAGAAAGAATTGTTGATTGGGAGATTGGATATAAACAATTTGAGGAAATATTCAAAATTATCCGAGAAAAGATTCATAAGATATGATGATTCTGAAAAACATGTGAATGAAAATAAAATAATTGAGGATATTTGGGCAACGAAAAATCCTGACGATATCTTACAAAATATAATTGATTTTTACTTTTCGTTCTTTTTTATTAGCAAAGAAATAACCGATGAAAGTAGTACAAAAGATATTAACGGAATATGGGATGCACTGAATTTAGTCAATTTTTCTAGAATGCGTAAACCCAATCAGTTGTACTTTTATCAAGAAGATAAGGAACGGGGTAAGCACGGGAAATGGTTTGATATGATGGATATGTATGAATCCCAAGGAGAAAGTGACGAAACGTTGGAAATCCGCGGTCAAATAAAATTAAACGAGCGCAGAATTGATACTGTTTGGAGAAAGACATTGAATCGTATGCCAAATATGAAAGAAAGTGGATTAATGGGATTTATAGGCAAAGATAAGGAAACACGCAAAGAGATTAGGGAACAAATGGTATTTAAGTATTTATTATTTGAAAGTAAACGAAATAATTTGAAAGGACGTTCGATACAACTATTATCTGATCGAGATTTAACTTCGCGAATTATAAATATTAATGAAAAATACGAAGGGAATGAGAATTTTTTCACAAATGTGACATTCTTATCTATTACTCAATTTTTGAGTGAAAAGGCGGGTAAAATCGACAAAAGAATTAAACTCGATGTTTTTAGAAAATGCATTGAATTATTATTGGTATATTTAGAACATAATTCCCCCAAAATATGGTTTTTCAATTCCCTCAAATATCATTTAACACAGATTGTTGGTTCTAAAATGAGATAAATATTTTGCCGATATAAATCGAAATAAAAACAAGATAAACTAAAATAAATAAACAAGAACATAAAAAATAATTAAACAAAATAAAAAATCAAATAAAAAAGAATAAGAAGACTATATAATGAGTACTTCAAAAGCATCTACTACTCAACGAGTTTTGGGAAGACGAAATAACATCTATACGCTGAATCAATTCAGTTATTCACTTAATTTACCCTTCAATGAAGTAGGGAGCGATATTCAAAGTGTTTTGACTAAAAAAATCAGTGCTCAAATGGAGGGTAAATGTATCAAAGAAGGCTTTATCAAAACTAATTCTGTACGTGTAATAACTTATTCGGGTGGTGTGATTGAAGGAAATAATGTGAAATTCAATATCATGTTGGAATGCGAGGTATGTAACCCTACCGAAGACATGATTATTAAAAATTGTATAGTGAAGAATATATCAAAGGGGGGTATTAGAGCACAATTAAATACTAAAAAAGTATCGCCGTTTATTATTTTTGTGCATAGGGACCATGAATATAAAAACGCTGAGTTCGCAAAGATTAAAGTAAATGATATCATTTCGGTAAGAGTAATTGGTACTCGTTTTGAATTGAATGATCCCTTTATTTCGGTCATCGCCTCTTTGGAAAATTAAACTAGCATTTATAGACTTAAAAATAATTAAGTTTTTTTTATATATGGACGAGAAAAGTGGAATTTCAGATGAATCATATAATGAATTAATCGCAATTAAAGAGAAAATAGAAAGTATGCCCGAACAATACCATAAAGATTTTTTGAAAATATTTCATGATAACAATGAGAATTTCAATGAGAACGCATATGGAATTCATATTATTATGAATCCGATCAAAAAAAATACATTGAAACAATTAAAAGAAAAAATTAATTATATCGAAATACAAATAAATGATCTGAAGAAAATAGAAAATATAAAAGAAAATTTACAATCGTCTTATTTCTCTCACGAACAATAATGTATTTTTATGCGATGTTTATTTATAAGCAGTTTCTTTATATTTGATTTTAAACAATTAATCAAATATAAATTAATAATATAATCACAAATATTATAAGAATACTTTTGTTAACCATGAATATTTTAAAAAATATGAATTTAGAGAAATTTTTTTTAAATAGTCAAAATATTGAATCAATTCGTAATAATCAAAACTTGGCATTATTGATTGGTAATAGAGTAATGTTGGATATTTCGACCAAAGAATCTTTTAAAAACAATGGGAAAAAACATTCTAATACTAATATTATCGAATTAATGAATGAAAAGGAAAACATGGAAAAGGTTAACGCATATATAAAAGATAAAAATGATAAGACATGTGATGGGAAAAAAGAAGAAAAAGAAGAAAAAGAAGAAAAACAGACAAATGATGTAAACATTGTCATTAAACATGAATATTATAAACCACTTTCCAGTGGAGATAATTTATTTTGGGCGATTCACTTGAAAAATGAAGGTAAAGAGAATTTTGATTTCATTTGTAGTAAAAAAGGAGAATTATTCAAGACTCAACAAATCTTAAAAAATGAATATATTACCGAATTTAAAAGATGCTATGAAGATGAAGATGAAAATTTAAAAGAGTGTTTCAAAGAATATAAATGGAAACGAAATGCCATTGAAAGTGGTATTTTCTATGATCAATTTACAATTGATGTCTTCACTGTGGTTTGTTTTTTATATGATTTCAATGTTATTATTTTTGATGGTGTTAAATATTGTGAATATATTCGAGATACAGAAGGAATGGTTCAAACAGACGATAAAGTATATAATGCCGACAAATATTTAATCATAAAGAAAGGAGTCGATAAAAAAGATTATCAGATTTTTCGCCCATGTATAATGGATTGTCCGGAAGATGACAAGGAAAAAAAGAAAAAAATAAATGAAACAATCATTAAAGAGATACAAAGTATTCGAAAAAATTTATTCTTAGTTTGTAAATTTGACAAACCAATGAGAGCACTTTCGGCATATAAAAAGAATGATTTGGTTGAATTATGCCAAAAAGTTGGTATATCTTATAAGGAAAATAGCAAAGACATCACTAAGAAAGAGATGTATTTCAAATTAAATAATTATTTATTGTCTGCATAATCGCAAATTATATAATTATCTGTGTTTATTATATTATGGGATTTACTTTAACTAAGAAAAAAAGAATAAGGAAGAAAAAAGGAGAAAGTTCGAAAAAAAGAAAAAATAAAACAAAGAAAAAGAGACAAATTAGTGATACTACTTTCCCTTTTTTATTTATTACAAAAAGTGAAGCTATCGATGAATTTTTAAGAATGAAAAATGCAAAAGATTTAAATCCCAAGTCTTTGATTGGTAATAAAATGGTTGATTATGGTACTTATAAAATGCGTGTTAAAACTAAATATCGCGGTAAATCTTGGTATGAAAGATGGAAGGTTCCCAGATATAGGAAAAAAATGAATGAATTTTCTAGAAAACTTGTAAAAAATAAAAATTTGACTGCACTTCGTGCACAAATAGATGCAATGTCACTTCAATGGGGCACTATTAATACTATGAGACCTGCCGCCGCTTTAAATATATACAGGAAATTTGATGCTACTAGTGTATTAGATTTTACTGCGGGTTGGGGTGCCAGAATGGTCGCTGCTATTGCGGGAGATATCAATTATATTGGAATTGATAGTAATACCAAGTTAAAACCAGGCTATAATAAGATACTTAATGCTTTGAAACCTTTCAATAAAAGCAAAGTAAATCTTTATTTTAAAAAGGCGGAAGATGTAGACTTTTCTAAATTGCCGAAATATGATTTTGTTTTCACTTCTCCTCCTTATGAATATCTAGAAGTTTATGAGGATATGAAAAATTATGAGGGGACTGAAAAAATTAAACAACCTAGTAGTTCTACCAAAATTAAAAAAAAAGATTCCAGTGGATTTTATGATTATTTTCTTATTCCTACCATTAAAAATTCTTATAAATATTTACCCAAAAATAAATGGCTTTGTTTGAATATACCAGATTTAATGTATGAAAAAATTAGAGCTAGATGGCGTAAATGCGATAAAAAAGAACTGTATAATATCGTTAAAAGAAAAGGTTCTACTATGGGTATGACTGGACGCAGAGGAATGGAATATATTTATTGTTGGCAAAAGAAATAATTATATTGTTTATTGTGTGTATTTCGTTAATTTTCGTGTAACGAAAATATAACGAAAATATAACGAAAATATAACGAGAAGAGCCAACGAAGTTGGCATTAAACTCTTTTTGCTCTATCTTGAACTTTTACCAAAAGTTCATTCAAAACAATTTAAATTTTTTGCCCGACGGTTTTAAATCTTAGGTCAAAGACCTAAGATTTAAAAGAGTCAGAAATCGAATTTTAAATTTTGAGGGTCAATACCTTTTATAAAAGGGACCAGAAAACTAAATAAAAACAGAACATAATATATATACAACCATGTCAAAAAAGGCTCCAAAAAATAAGAGCTTTTCCGCAGATTTTAAGAAGTATTTAGAACTTTTTACTTCTGAAAATGATTCTCGTGATGAGTTGGAAATCGTCTTCAACCATGGACCAAACATGAGACTAACTAAGTTTGATTTCAACAATGTCATACGTGCACTTAAGTCAAAAAATTTCATTTGCACCAACGACAAAGGCGATTACCACTTGAACATTATGAATGTTAAAAACAACGAGGAAACGGGAAAAAGCTACACAACTTCACTTAGAACCATGGTAAAACACCTGGCGAATATACAGAATTATTGTCAAACAAACACCTTTGACATGACAAATCCGCCTTCCTATATCATGTTTCAGACCAAGAAGAAAAAAGAAATCAATTCGGAATACTTGCCACCCATTGACAATAAAGATTATAAATTCCGCGTGAATTACAAACATGAAAATGATTTGCTGTCGACTAATTCCTTCGTTAAAAACTCTATACTTACCGATTGGGAAAATCAAAACAAAACATTTCGCTTCATAAAACGTTTTACTTTTACGCACCCTTCATATCCTTTTAAAATTGATTGTAGTGTAGTAAAAACATCGAAAACCACTGAACGAAATCAGTATATTCCCGCCACCACAATTCAAGAGTCTGGTATTTTCGACAATACCGAAACTTTTGAGATTGAAATAGAGTTAATAAATGCTTCAGTTAGGGGAAAATATAGAGACAATATAGCACAATTAACCAAATTATTAAACTATGGTATAAAATTGATATTGTCGGGGATCCAACAAACTAATTTCCCAGTGTCTTATGTTGAAATTGACAATGTTTTGAACAATTATATGGGAACTATTTATAATTTGAGTGGAGATGAATATGCCGAGGAAAAAGAGAAATATTTACAATCAAGAAAACTTAAAGTTGCAGCAAACATAACCAATAAAGAACGTTGGGAAGCACGAAAATATTCACCAACACATAATACTAATTTTGTTGGACCTTCTATGATTACGCTTGAAATATCCAATCTCAATAAATTGGGCGAAAGAAGCAGCGATGTAAATAATGTTGATATATTGCCACCGATAAAAACATTAAATAAACCATATACCGTTACGGAAAAAACAGATGGCGTAAGAAAATTGCTATATATTAATACGATGGGAAAAATTTACTTTATTACTTTGAATATGACCGTTGAATTCACGGGATGTACTGTACCTGCATCTACTGGTCTTTTCAATACAATTATAGACGGAGAACATTTATTGTATGACAAACACCAAAATTACATCAATCGTTATTTAATGTTTGATTTGTATTGGTTGGGCGGAGTAGATTTAAGGGCTTATCCCTTTTTAAAAGTGCCGAATTTGAAATATCCGCCAAATTCAAAAATGCGTCAAGATGTATCCCGATTTGACAAATTGTCTGAAATAAGTGAAAAATATTTGAATACTATTAAGTCTATTGTACCCAATAAAGTCCCTAGTTTGACGATTCGAATTAAGAAATTCTACAACAATATGGGAAAGAAGAGTATATTCCAACAATGCGAACATTTACTTGGAAAAATTGAAGATGGTGTCGATTTTGATTACGAAACAGATGGTCTAGTTTTTACGCCCATTGACACTGGAGTAGGTTCCGAACGAATTGGTGAGAAATTATTACCAACAAAGAAAACCTGGATGAATTGTTTCAAATGGAAACCACTCTCGCAAAATACTATTGATTTCTTAGTTGTTACCAAAAAGAAGGGTGATACTAAAAGTGAATATATTGGTAATCTTTTCAGCGGCGGTAAAAACATGACTACACAGCAGGATATAAAAAAATATAAAACTTTGATGTTACACGTTGGTTATAATCCCAGTAAAGATGGTTATTTAAATCCTATGAATGCAATGTTAGATGATCTAGGGGGTGAAGATGAAAATACCAAATTAGAGAACCGTGGTTCTGATAATTATGCACCGCGATATTTTTATCCGACTAATCCTGTCCCGTCTTTCCCCGCACATATATGTAATGTATTGTTAGAGCATGAAAGTTCAAATAGCAATCATAATATAATGTTGACTGAGAAAAACGCTGATGGTACACAAGAGATTATTGAAGACCAAAGTATCGTTGAATTCCGTTTTGATGAGGAGCGTGAAGTTGGATGGCAATGGGTCCCAATACGTGTGAGACATAAGAAAACACGTGATTTCCGAAATGGTTTGAATAATTTCGGTAATGCTTATTACGTGGCAAACAGTGTCTGGCGTTCAATACATAATCCGGTGACAGAAGAAATGTTGAAAACGGGGAGAAATATACCGTTGGACGATTCGAGCAGTGATGTTTATTACAATACGAATGGCAATAAAAGAACGGCTTTAATGCGAAAATTCCACAATATAATAAAGGAGAGTTTGTTGTATTCCATATCGACTCCAGGAAATACGCTGTTTGATACTAGCATGGGAAAAGGCGGTGATTTATGGAAATGGAAGAAAATGAGATTATCGTTTATATTTGGCATTGATTTGTCGAAAGATAATATTGAAAATCATCAAGATGGAGCATGTGCACGTTATTTGAATATGAAAAAAGATTATGGTCGTAATGTTCCTGATGCGGTATTTATACATGGAAATTCTATCAAAAATTTGAGAGATGGTAGCGCATTCAATACGCCGCGAGATAAAGACATGGGTATGTCTATCTTGGGTACGGGAATTAAAGATAAGAAAACATTGCCTACATTGGTATATAATAATTTTGGTGTGGGAGACGAAGGATTTGATATTGTTTCGGCGCAATTTTCGCTTCATTATTTCTTTAAAAATCGTGCGACTTTACATGGTTTCTTGCGTAATGTTTCGGAAAATTGTAAATTCAACGGTTATTTTGTGGGAACCTGTTATGATGGTGCCAAAATATTCGAATTGTTGAAAGATAAAAAACAAGGGGAAATCGTGGGAAAATATGGTGGTAAATCAGGAAATGATAAATTGTGGGAAATTACCAAACTATATGATAATGAAGTCTTTCCGAGTGATGAAAGTTCGGTTGGTATGAAAATTGGTGTATATCAGGATTCAATAAATAAAATGTTTTCGGAATACCTGGTGAATAAAAAATATTTGGTGGAGTTAATGAGATTGTATGGCTTTGTTTTAGTCCCGGATGATGAAATAAAATCCACACTTATAAAGAGAGGAATGGCAAATTTTTCCGAAATATTCGCCACATTAAAAGAAAACACTGGTAAAACTTTCACAAATAATAAAATTGTGGAGAGTGTTCTGAAAATGGATAAAATGCAAAAAGATATTTCATTTTTAAACATGTATTTCATTTTCAAGAAAGTTGTCAAAGAAGTGGATGCAGAGAAAATGGAAAAAATTAAGAAAGGTGTCGATGAGATGGAAGAAGTTGAGACGAAAGAAAATGAAGACTACGATTCAAAGATAAATAAAGACGACGATTCAAAGATAAATAAAAAGGTGGAGGATGAGGATGAGGATGAGGATAATGAGGAGGAAACTCAAGAGGACAAAAAAGAAGAAGACGGAGAAGGAGAGGAAGATGAAGATGAAGAGGAAGGTGAAGTAGAAATCGCAAATGTGGACCCTAAAACAATAAATGATAGTAATTCTTTCAAATTCAATCATTCGAGTAAGAAACCCATAAAATATTTATCAACCAGGCAATTATTAGAAACGCCATTGAATATTGACGGAGAAATGTATCCTAGTGTGGAACATTATTTCTGGTCTCAAATGTTCGACGAAAAATCAAAGGAAAACGCCGAGGTTATCCCACTCTTTAAAAACAAAACACAAAATCCTCGCAATCTTATAAAGCCAGCATTTATTAAAAAAAATGGATTGGTAATAAGCGAGGAATGGACTTTGAGTAAAATGAAACAAGTTATGTATAAGGCACTTAAAGCAAGATGGGAAAATAAACAAGACAAATTCAAAGAAATTTTAATGGACCCGAAGAATATTCCCAAAGATAAATATATTCTGTACTTCGAGAGAAATAAGACATCTATACTCGGAGGATATATAGCCAAAGATAAGAAACATATGGTGGGAAGAAATATAGTCGGAAATATATTAGAACACTTAAGGAGTCAAAAAGCTCAATAAGGTCAAAAGGTCAAAATAATCATTTAAACATAATTAGACTATGATAAATAACCGACTATGTCAACATATGTTTTGCCTCATTGTAATAATGTATTAAATGAAGATTTTTTTGATTTAACTATAAAAGAAAGAAATGTAGATAAAAAAAACAATTATGTTGAACATGTATTATGCGAAAAATTAAATAACATCAAGAGTTTAATTGATAATAACGTTGGCAAATGGGATTTATATAAGAGGATAACCAATCAATATGAATATATTCATACCAATATTTCATCATCAAATACATCTGTCAGTAAATTGAAACCATTATCGCGTTCATTTTATAAAATGATTGAAATCATGAAAACCTTTCGTATACTTGAGCATTATAAACCACGACCAATTAATACATTCCATTTGGCCGAAGGTCCAGGTGGTTTTTTAGAAGCGGTCGTATACAAACGCAAAAATCCCGCAGATAAATATTATGCCATGACCTTAATTCATGAGAATGATAATGTACCAGGGTGGAAAAAAAGCAAACATTTTTTGAAAAAACATAACAACGTGTATATTGAAAATGGAAAAGATAATACGGGAAATTTATACAATCATGAAAATTTCCATTATTGCGCGAAAAAATATCGTAATTCAATTGATTTGATTACGGGAGATGGTGGATTCGATTATTCTTTAAATTATGACGATCAAGAAGAAATTTCTTTAAAATTGATTTACGCTCAAATCATTTTTGCATTTGCCATGCAAAAGAAAGGAGGGGTATTTATATTGAAAGTATTTGATATGTTCACCAATCCTAGTTTCGAATTGATATATTTTTTAATGCACGCTTATAATAAAGTAATAATCATAAAACCAAAAACGAGTCGCTCAGCAAATTCCGAAAAATATATTGTTTGTATAGATTTTAAATACAAGAATACATCGAAGTGGGATAAAAAATTAGGAGATATTTTATTTAAAATGAATAAAGTAGATCACAATAAAGAAACAATTATGTCTTTATTTAGTATTAGTATGCCAATATATTATGTTAATTGTATCAAAGAGTTGAATGCATCATTGGTGCAAAAACAAATAACTAATATCATGTTAACTTTAAAATATATTCATGGGGAACGAGAAGATAAATCAAATAACATAAGTAAAATGCGAAAAAACAATATAAATAACTGTATTCAGTGGTGCATAACGCATGAAATACCGAATAACCACATAAAAAATTTAATACCAAACATTTTCACAAATCAAAAATACAATCAAAAAAACAATTAAACAAATTAAACAAATTAAACAAATTAAACAAATTAAACAAATTAAACAAATTAATAACGAGTATCTAGTACAAAATTTTATTATTTTTTATTAGTAGATAAAAAATAATGAGTTCGGGTGCAAAAAAAACCATATTAGTTAATCCAGATTTTTTTAGTTCAAAAAGAAAGAATCGGGGAAAACCCAAGCAAAATAAAAAGAAAGTCCCAAAAGATATACAAATTAATACAAATGCTTTAAAACGAAAACTTATAAATAAAATACGAGAACATCAAAAAGAAAAAAACCGACAAAATTTGAAGGAAAATAATTACCCGAAAAATGATGGGGTTATAAAAAATATGAGCAATGCCGAAAAACAAGAACAAATTGATTTTAATGATGAATTTAACAATAGTATGGATTATTTGCAGAAAATAGTAGATAATCGAAAAAAAGAAGAAAAAATTAAGGAAAGAGAAAAGCGTAAAATGAAAGAAATGAGGCAAATGAGCCAAATGAGCCAAATGAGCCAAATGAAACAAAGACAAGAATCATTATCTGGGGAAAAACATATGACTTCGTCCAATCATCCAAAATCACATGGAGAAAATTCGAAACATAGAAAGAGAAGAAATCGTACTTTAAGAAAAAGACCTGAGTCGCCAAAATATGGGATTTTAAAGGGTGGGAAGAAAATGCTTTATTCAGAATACAAAAATAAAACTCGTAAAAAGTCTCACGGTGAAAGAACAAGAGATATTAATGAATACAACCAACGTAATGCAGTATCTAATATGAAACCATTGCCCCCGACACCAATATCAAGATCAAAAAAAATGAAAGATGACGAATTTACCGAACAAAAGATTGGATATGGTTTATTCAAAAATAGTTTGGAACAACCCTCACATACGCATACCCATCAAAAAGAAAATTTTTTATCTAATAAAATGCCTCCAATTCAGACAAATTTACCAGTAATGACTGGTTCAATGACTTTAAATACCAGTTTACCCAAATCTAATATTATATCAAAACCACACACACCTTCAAGTAGTTTAACTCTTGATTTGAGAAAACAATTTGAGGAAAATAAAGAAAAAGATAATGAGCTAAAAGACGGCGAACAAAAGGAAACCGATTCTAAAAATAGAATTGACAATAAAGACAGGATTAATGAAAATTTACAACTATTTAAAGAAAAAAAGAAAGAAGTGAAAAAATCAAATGAAAATCCAATATCGACCCCTATTTACGATGAATTAAAAAGCAGTATAAAATTAAACGCCCCGAGCGATAAAAACATGATAAACGAAGATGAAAATAAACCTGTGGTACAGAAAATGAAGAAAGTCAAAAAAAAGAAAATTACTCGTATTCGTAAGATATATCGATTGGGAAGAAAAAAGAAAAATGGTAAACCTATGTCACTTACAGTTGGTATTTTACTCCCTTCAGAAGACAATAAAAACAAAATTAAACAAGATATTATCGAATTAAGAAACAAAAAAATCGACAAAATCAAAAATGAACTTAAAAAACAAAATCTTATTTCTATTGGGTCTTGTGCCCCAGAAAGTATCTTAATAAATACTTATGTGAATAGTGTATTGATTGGAGGTATAAAAAATAAAAACCCCGATAGATTACTTAAAAATTTTATGTCCTCGACCGGAACTGATGATTTTAGTGATAGCGATAATGAAAATAATAGTAACAGCGATAATGGTGACAGCGATAATGATGACCGATGAGACCGATGAGACAGCTATATTTAGAATATAAAAATAAAGACACTATAGCGTATTTATTTTTATTTATATTGTGGACACGAAATAACATTGCAATTTGTTTATGTAAGAAGTTTAAAGATTCTTTTGTATATTTAATTACCTTATTAAATAATAATAACAAATAATAAATAACAAATAATAAATAATAATAAAATGCGTGATTTTGAAAAATATTTTGTAGAGTTGAATAAGATGACACAAAAATACGGGAATAATACCATTTTGTTATGGCACAATGGGAAATTTTTGGAAATATATGGTTATTATCGAAAGGGTTCCGCATATTCGGCTCCCTCATATAACAATAATTACAAGAACTTTAATTTGGCGTGTCAGAAAATGGAATTACAAGTTACCCGCGGTAAATATGAGAGTAAAATGGAATTTCTTGACGATAACAAAATTTATACGGTAGATGCTACAGGTCCGCCTATTGGAAATTTCAATCGATGGGTAAAAAAATTGTTAGATTGCTTCAATGTAGTCATTTATAAAGAAAATACCGTACCAACTGATAAATCTGGTTATAGCAATGAGATTGTCACATCCAAAGAGGCCGAAAAGTATTTAAAATATGCTGAAGCCAATAAAAAAGAGGAAGAAGAAGAAGAGAAGAGAGAAAATATGTCTATGGGTAAAGGCAAAGATAAAGGTAAAGAGAAATCAAAAGAAAGTAAGGCAAAGGGTAAGAGCAAAAGTAAAAATAAAATCAAAGAAAGTGGACCAAAAGAAAGAGTATTTTGGAAAGTATTATCATGCGGAACCGTAATAGATGAAGAATACGGTAACCAGGAAATGGATCGATACCTTAATTTTTATTTTTTTGAAAATACTGTAAATATCATGACTGATAAAAAAATAATGAATTGTGCTATGGTCGGGATAAACATTAATACGGGCGATGTATATCTCGAGGAATTCTTCGAAGATTACAAAAATTTATCTCTTATTCAGAACACCATAAACAATTTTTATTCAAATTATGAGCCCAAACAAATGATTGTCCTTCATAATATTAATAACGTGTCGAGTTTTATGCGAGGTGCAGGATTAAAGTGTCAATCTCAGACTATTGTCAATTTCGAAGAAGAAAACAGCACCGACTATTTGAATTACAAACAGCAATTTGTAAACTGCCAGCGAAAAGACCGACAAGATGAAATATTTCGCTCTTATTATAAATTGACCGACGTAGATTTGTTCATGGAAAGTATAAACTTGACAAATCGAGTAAATTCCAAAATACTTCTGTCTTTCGCACTGGATTTTCTTTGCATTCACAATGAGAATTTAGTCGAGAAAATTAAAAAACCTACCTGGACTCAAAACGATGAGTTTGTTAAAATACGTAACAGTGCCTTACAGCAATTAAACATTATAAAAACCGGTCAAGGGGAACACTTACGAGAGAATAGTTGTGTTTTGAATTTGATGAGTAAATGTTCGACTGCAATGGGTATAAGATTGTCTAAACAGCGTCTATTACATCCCACGTTTGATTGCGATGAACTCGAAGATGAGTATGAGGCTATAGAACAAACGATTAAATATATGAAGAAAGTACCTGGCGATTGGCGCAATATTAAGAATGCTTTGGTGCCGATTATTGACATTGAAAATTTGTCACGTAAAATAGTTCATAAGACTATCACGCTTTATAATTTTTCGAGATTTATGGAAAATATGGGAGATTTTAAGAAAATATTGGAAAAAATCAAGGAACAACGTAAATTAAAAGAATATTTCGAGCGAGAAAAGACGTTGGGTGACACGATAAAGAAAATAAAAGGTGTCGAGAAAAAAGTAAGTGATAATCTTAACATTGATGTAATAAAGAAAATGGGAAGTAAAGACGGCTTGAAATGCGTCGATGTTAATCCTTTCAATATTAAGAAATATGCTAAGTTACATAAACTATCTATTCGAATAAAATTGATAGATTTGGAATATAAAGTTATACGTGACGTGGCTTCATTTTTGGTCTCATTCAATGATAAATCCGTTGATTGGTTATACGATAGATTGACTACGGGGACACTCTCCGATGGAAAAACACCTATTTTCGAATCTGCATACAATTCATCAACGTCGTCTAATAAATCCAGTAAAAAGAAGAAAATGATGGTTAATCTAGAAACTAAAAACGATCATGCCACTCTTCTAATGATTACTGATAGTAGAGCACGTACTTTAAAAACGATATTGAAAAAATTGGATTCATATTGTAAAAAGAAGGGCAAATCATTGGCAAAATTCAACATTAATTTGGAAAAAGCATGGGGCTGGACAAAAGGTCCCACACTCGACATTGACATTTCGAATTTAACCACGCGAAAAGAAGGCACAAAGACAGTATTGACAAACACAGTAATTGAACAAAAAATGGAGGAGCGCATTGAATTATGTGAAAGATTTACATATGACAAAAAACGTACATATAATAATTTTTTGATAGAAATAAAGGAGAAATGTGAGGACATTGAGGAAATCGCCAAATCCATTGCCGAAGTGGATTTCTTGTTTATGCGTGCCGATATTGCCAAAAAACGCGGGTATTCGCGTCCTACCATCGAGGCAGATGCAGAGCGTTCTTTTTTCCGCTTCGAAGGTATTCGCCATCCCATCATCGAGCGCATTTTGGAAGACGAACTTTATGTATCGAATAATTTGTCTTTGGGTACGGAGAGTGAAAGCGGTATGCTTTTGTTTGGTACAAATGCGGTTGGGAAATCCAGTCTCATTAAGTCTATTGGCATCAATATTCTCTTGGCACAGAGCGGGTTCTTTGTGGCGGCCAAATCGCTGGTTTATCATCCTTATCGTTCTATTTTTACACGTATTTTGGGCAACGACGATATTTTCCGCGGACAAAGTACTTTTGCGGTGGAGATGTGCGAACTGAAAACTATCGTAGAAAACGCAGACGAATATAGTTTGGTACTTGGCGATGAAATGTGTTCTAGTACAGACATGATTTCGGCACTGAGTATATTTTCAAGTGGTATTTTGACGTTGGTAAAACAAACAAGTACATTTGTATTTGCCACACACTTTCATGATATAATGAAGATTGGTAAGATTCGGGATATCATGGGCGAAGGACTGTGTGTGAAACACATGACGATAAAATACGACGAAATCAAGGATATTTTGACTTACGAACGTAAATTGAAAGATGGACAAGGTAATCAGAGTTATGGTCTCGAAGTATGCCGTATGTTTCAAATGGATAGAGAGTTTATGGATATGGCACAGAGTATCCGCCTAGAATTACAACCTTCTTCGAAAAATATTTCCATGCGTGATTCGTCGTCTTACAATCGCAAATTAATTAAGACAAACTGTTTTGTATGTGGAAAAAAGGCGGATGACGTTCATCATCTCAGACACCAGAAGGATGCTGACGAAGACGGAATGATCGAGGGATTTATTCCGAAGAATTCCAAAGCCAATTTGGTATCAGTCTGTCGAACGTGTCATAATGAATTTCACAATGAGACGAATGATAGTAAGAAATTCAAGAAAAAGAAAACAACGTGTGGCTATGTCGTCGAGGAAGAATGAGAATGGGCGAGGTTAAGAAAATTCAGCAAGTAAAGCGGGGTCGAAAATACCTGATTCAGGGTAACCATAAGTGAGAATGTACTCTAGATATACGGCGTCGAGGTCACCGCTGAGACTGTTTTGTGTCGTGACGAGAATACCGCGATTTTCTTCAGAAGACGACGCTGCGATTTGTTGATTCAGAAAATTGACCTCGGCTTGTAAAGTGGTAGCAGTTTCGTATTGATTGTATCCCTTTTTTAATACGCCCAGAGAATTTAGAGCGAGTTGTGCGAAAACGTCAATATTGTTTAATGTTCCCGAATTTTTATAATCAGTAATTTGCTGAATATATACGTCATAGTCGAGGTTTGTATTGTTTACGAATTTATTTGTGTAAATCCGGTCTTTAATGATGGCGTATTCAGCGTCAGTGTTAGCATTGATAAAATCTTCTAAATAGTTGGGATTGATTACGTCTTTGATTAGAGTAGCGAGACCTACCAAATTTATGGCAGAACCACCTCCTCCTCCACTGACACCAGTACCATCTAAACTGGTTTTACGTAATCCCGTGGTTCCGTCGAGACTGGTCATAATTAATATATGTCAAGTAAAATATATTTGACAAATATTTTCAATTTAATTATTTTCTTCTTGTTTGGCTTCCTTTTGGGGACTTTTTTTTCTTTGGGGGCTTTCTTGTTTTTTGTTTTCGTCTTTTCTGTGCTGTATTCGCAATAAATCTTCTTAGTATTTTTAATGCTGCTGCCTTTTTAGATTTATTTGCTTTGTCTCTGTTTCTTTGGGTGATTCTAGCTTTCATTAATCTATTTAAATCACGCATTGCATCGTCACCTTCAGCCATATATCCTAGAATTTCTCTTTCAGTTTTATCAAATGCAGTTTTTCCATGAAAATGAGAAAACTGTCTGTCCATTCTTCCACTATCCATTAATCTCTTCTTTTCGGAATTAAATATCATCCATGCTTTATTTAATCTTTGACTTAATTCTTGGGCTCTTTTGCTAGGTTCTTCACCGCCTTTTTCTAGTTCTTTCACCAATAAAGTTTGTAAAGTGTAAACTTTTCTTTCGTTAACGTCCATTTTTTTATTTCTCAGTTTATTCACCAATTGATTTTTTGCATTTTTCATTCCTTCATCCTCAATTTTTATCCTAAGTATCTTTTCAATGGATGTATGAATGTTATACATACGTTTTATAATTGGTAATCTATCTACCAAACGATGATTAAATTCCAAAACTTCGTTTTGAATATTTCCCATGTGTTTCTGAGATGTCTGGGTACCTTTAACTCCAACAAATAAATTATTTTCTTCGATGGCTGATATCAATTCGTTTCCAACTTTTTTCAATTCGTTTTCCAACTCATTGATTTTGTCTTTTAAATTATCATTTGTTATATAATCAGCTCCTCTAACGGTATCCAAAACTTCTAAAAATCCATATCCCCCATGGTCATATACTTTATTTAATTGCATTTTTTCTCCCATTCTATCAATGCGGTATGACATACTGTTTATGTTTACAATTTCTCCTATGTGATGTTTTTTGTTTTTCAATATCTCGTATAAAGTTTGGTAAGATTTTTTAATAGGTATTGCTTTTTTGTAAAAGTTTAATAAAAGCCAGAATAATTTGGGTAAGCCTTTGAATTTGGCCTCCAAACTCATGGTTTTCAAGTTTGTTTCATCAGAAAATGGAGATGCCAATACTATTCGAAGTTTATCAAGCCAACCTTCCACACGGCGTTTTGAACCCATTTTTTCTATTTTTTCCATTGATTTTAGTATAAGTTTTTCAAATTTTTTAACTTTGTGTTCATTACTTTTTATTTCTTCTTCTGTTAATTTTTCATATGCTCTTTCGCTGAAAAATAATGTTCTCAAATATTCATCGTTTTCCAATAATTCCGTAATTGCACTATAAGTATCTGAAAGATTGCTTAAAATCTCAAAGTCATCTTCGACATCGTTTTTTTTTTGTTCAACTGGACTCATTGTCACGTTTGCCACGTTTGCCATATTCTGAGCTGGTGCTTTTCCAGGGTTTTGTGATTGAACCCAAGCCTGTTTAGGTGGTCCTGTCATCATTTGCGGACCCGTCGAATTTTGTAACGGGAAAAGTTTTTTAATATCATCCATAGTCTGTGGTTTAATTTTAAATCTTTTTTTTGCGCGAGAACGAGAACGACCCCTTTTTTTAACACGTGAACGAGACCTTCCTCTTGATTTACCCCGAGAACGAGAACGTCCTCTTTTCTTTTTTGCTGTTTTTCTTTTCGGGGGGGATGGAGAATCTTTCATATCTGAAGATAAATTACTACTCAATGAGCCAGAACTTTTTCGGCTACCTCGGCTACTTCGACTACCTCTACTACTTCGGCTACCTCGACTACCTCGGCTACCTCTACTACTTCGGCTACCCATACTAATATTTGAGCTTAAACTCTTTCGACTATCTAAGCTACTTTGGTTGCCTGGGCTACTCTGGTTGCCTGGGCTACTTTGATTACTCATAGACGACATATACATTATTAATAGATTTTATTCTTTTTATATTTTATATGTCTCTATCCAGTAAATCTAATAAAAGAGAAATAATTTTGCCTAAACTTAAAAAAATTGATTATTCTAAGAAGAAAATAAGATATAAATTAACAGATGGTGACAGAAGAAGGCGAGCAGCCATTAACGACGGTGTACGAATGGAACAAAAGAAAACGGGTAAAACGCGTAAAAAAGCCGCAATCGCCAAAAAAGGACGCTTTAATATACTGCGTATTTATAGACGCAACCAAAAAGTCGGTGAATGTAAGAAAATTACTAGAGACATGCGTTACATGGACAAAAAATACAAATTAGGTAAAACAAAAGATATTTGTGGTAAAAGGAATACATTAAAAGCAAAAACAATGAAAAGAAGAAAAACAATGAAAAGAAGAAAAACAATGAAAAGAAGGAATAAAAAATAAATTTAATATCTCAATTATATATCAATCTTATATAATGAAGAAATGTAATATGAATCAGTTTAGTGCCATTTCAATAACAATATTGTTATTTGTTATATTAGTTGTAGCAGCATATAAAAATAAAGGAAAAATAGGT